>Ga0210385_10000065_pt1 | contig 125287 bp, 106 predicted proteins | sample IncBWH26OmetaG_FD_160107 | JGI IMG/M metagenome (GOLD analysis project Ga0210385, IMG submission 160107) | Forest soil microbial communities from Barre Woods Harvard Forest LTER site, Petersham, Massachusetts, United States - Inc-BW-H-26-O ...
TGCACCGAGAAGATAGGCGAACCACGGCTCCGTCTCAAAGCTCTTGTGCGAAAAATAGCGATGGAATCCGATGCCCGTACCCATCCCGATGATGAAGTATCCGAGGATGAAAGTGACAATTTCAACCGCATGGATGGGATGATGACGAAACCAAAAAATGCTTGCAATGGAGCCGGTGAGTGGAAAGCCGATTAAGAATGTATTGTCGATCCGTTTCTTCAATGCAACGCGGCCGGCGAGAATTCCTCGTGGCTTCGCGACAACGACGGGTTGGATGGTCCGTGAGATTGCCAATGCAAACGCTCCATTTCTCTAGATTCTCTAGAATCCTTCAAGCCAGAGTCCCTAGTGCATTTGGAATTACTTCTCTCGAGTTGGATGCATGAGACGGACTTTGCGGCCTGCAAAACGACCGCCAGAAGCTCGTAAGCTACTTCTTTTCGGCCTCGATGGCCGCCAGAACCTCGTTGCTGTGGCTTTTGATGTCTTTGACTGTCCAGAACTTCACGATTTTTCCGCCCGGAGAAATGAGGAAAGTGTCGCGCCGGGCGAGCTTGCCGATGGGGGTAAACATGATAGGTACGCCATAGGCGTCGATGGCTTTGTGATCGGGATCGGCAAGGAGCTTGAAGCTCAGGGAGTCCTTGGTGCAGAAGGTCTTGTGACTCTTCACGGAGTCGAGGCTGACGCCGAGGACGACCGCATTGAGCGCGTCATATTTCGCCTGATCGCGTTGGAAGTTGTGCGCCTCGATCGTGCAGCCGGAGGTCATGTCCTTGGGATAGAAGTAGAGGACGACCCACTTGCCCTTGTAGTCGGAGAGCGAGACCGGGGTTTCTTCCTGCGACGGCAAAGTGAAATTGGGGGCGAGGGTGCCTGGCTGGAGTGTGGCAGCCCGGGCGAAAAAGGATGCCGATAAGAGACCGGCAATGAGGACAAACCATAGATTTGTGCGACGCATACTCTTTCTCCTTGTCTGGGCCTTCGGGGAACCGGCTGGAGGTTTCAGCCTAAGTACGACGTGGCGAACCATTTGGATGGGGACTTTCAACCCAATCGCTCGCGACTTCTAACCTGATGTCCCCGAAGCGGATACAGATTCTTAAACTGTGCGGTTTCGTGTAACTTTTCGTGTTGGTGACCAGTTCTGCAATGTTTTCGATTTCGGAGCCTTCAAACGACCTGCTCGATCTTCACCACCAGGCAGGTGACAGGTTTTTCTCCGGTGACGAGCATCTGGTGGGGTAGGCCTGCGGGTACGTGCGCCAGGTCGCCGGCGCGCAGCTCTTGCCGCATCCCATCCTCGACGGATTCGCCGCGAATTTCCCCGGGCGCAATTGTCTTTGCCGCGGCGATGGTGCCGCCGGTGACCAGAGCTGCTCGGCCTTCCAGAACGAAGAACAAGTCGGCAAAGCGCGCATGCTGCTCTGCGCCGCCATTGCGCGTTCGCACCAACAGGTGAATGGCGTGCTGTGGATAGCCTTTGAGTACTTCGCTGGCTGCGCCATCGCTCAGCTTTGCCAGCTTGCGCAGGTAGGCGGCACGTTCCAGCAGGATGGGTGCAGAAAGGTGGTCGAGAGCCTCGGGCTCGTCATCTGCCTTGATCTTTCTTGCTTTTGGCGCGGGTCTTTCCTTGGGCAACAGCTCTCTGAGAATTGATCGTGAAAATTCGTCCATGGAGTTCACTCGAATTGATTTTATGCTCGCCTGGTGAAGACTCATATTCCCGCCAGCTTCCTCGCACGCTGGAAAACTGCCAGGAACATGGGACGTGTGAGCTTACCGGTGTTGGTGTTTTGGAGCGACGGATGAAAGCTTGCAAGGACCTGGAGTCCGTCGGGTAATTTGTATTCTGCGCCGTGGCCGAAGGTGTACCCGGCGCGCGACTCAATGCGGCGTATTCGCTGTGCATGGGCCAAGAGGCCCTCGAATGCGATGCGACCGAGACAAACTACGACCTTCAAGTTCCACAATAAGTGGAGTTCCTCATCGAGCCACGCTGAACAGTTGCGCAATTCTTCGGTAGAGGGTTTGTTGCCCGGGGGCGCACAGCGGGCGACGGAATTGATCCAGAGATCGGTAAGCTGCATGCCGTCGTCGCGCGAGGTTGATTTGAGTCGCGAGGCGAAGCCTGCTTCATGGAGGACTGGGTAAAGAAAATCGCCCGACCCATCGCCGGTGAAGGGCCTACCAGTCCTGTTCGATCCATGGGCTCCGGGCGCAAGACCCAATGCGAGCACCCGGGCATCGGGATCGCCAAACGAGGGTACCGGTTTGCCCCAGTATTCCCAATCGGTATAGGCGCGGCGGCGGACACGAGCGACTTCGGCGCAATACGTGCGCAGGCGCGGACAGCGATCGCATTCGATGATGCGTGCGTTCAGCGCCTTGAGAGCAGCCGAGGAAGTGGGCATGGTCAGATTCTACGGCTGCGGGCGCTTGGGAAATGGATTCGTGCGCAGTCCCAGCGCGAGGCGGCCACGCAGCGCTGGGCAACATATCGAGTTCATGATTTTTACTGACGGGGGGATGCAGGTGGTTCTGTTTGGAGAGATACTGGGCTGTAGGCACGATTGTCTTTTGTAACAAATCCTTTCCTGGAGAAAAGCGCGATGAAATCCGCGAAACTGTTATTGTTGGCCGGCGATTTTGTTGAGGATTACGAAATCATGGTTCCGTTCCAGGCCTTGCAGATGGTGGGCCACACCGTGGATGCGGTATGTCCAGGCAAGAAGAAGGGCGAGCAGGTGCGCACGGCGATTCACGACTTCGAAGGCGACCAGACTTACAGCGAAAAGCGCGGGCACAACTTCACGCTGAACGCGACCTTCGATGAAGTGAAGGCCGCAGATTACGATGCGCTGGTGATTCCAGGCGGCCGCGCACCGGAATATCTGCGCCTGAATGCGCAGGTGCTGGACCTGATCCGTCACTTCGACAAAGCGGGGAAACCGATTGCTGCGTTGTGTCATGGACCGCAGTTGCTCGCGGCAGCCGGCGTGCTGAAAGGTCGCAAGTTGAATGCGTATCCTGCCTGTGCGCCCGAGGTGGAGCTTGCCGGCGGCACCTTCGTGAAGCTGGACTTTAGCGATGCGGTGGTCGACGGTAATTTGGTGACGGGTCCGGCCTGGACGGCGCATCCAGCTTGGCTGCGCAAGTTTTTGGAAGTGTTAGAAGCGCATCTGGCAGACAGGGCAGCGTAGGAATTCGAGTTTGCGTGGCGGCAGGCGTCCGAGACATCAGCGGCGATTCATCCGCATTCTGCTGGAATTTCCTTTACAGCACGCACCTGATGCAAAGGCTGCCCCGAAGCGGCGGCAAGAGTTTTTTGAACTTCTGCAACAATTGACAGCGCAATGGTCGCAGGCGTGGCGGCGCCAAGATCGAGTCCAGTGGGCGCGTGCATTTGAGCGAGCCATTGGTCAATACGCTCGGTTGTGTTCGGTCGACCAAGCAGGCGCGTCGCTTCCGCCAGCAACTCGCGTGTTCTGCGCTGTGGACCAAGCACGCCAAGATAAGCCAGCGGGTAGGGAAGTGCGAGCAAGGAAGCAAGCGTGCGCGAATCCGGCTCGAAACTGTGTGTCATGATGATGGCCGCGTCGGTCGGGCGAGGATCCAGATATTGTCGCGCAGCATCCGGCAATTCTGCAATGGGCAGCGTGCGCACGCGGTCGGCGGTTGGAAAGCGTTCGCGCGTCGCGAGGTTCGAGCGGCCATCCGCAATAACCACGAACCAGCCGAGTTGCTGAGCGAAATCAACCAGCGGCTTGGCGTCGTCTCCGGCGCTGATGATCCAGAGACCCGGGCGCGCAGGCTGAAACTCCGCCCAAACGCGCGAAGCAACACCGTCGATTGCGATTTGCTCTTCGAAGGTGGTGCCGAGATCCAGCGCAGTCTGAGCCAGTTGGACAAGTTCTGCGGAAGGAGAGATTGAGGGAAGAATCAACTCCGCACTGTCCGCGGCCACGGCGCGCGTACCAACCGAAGGCCCACTGAGGATGGTGGCCAGCGCAAGGGGAACGCGCTGCTGGAATGCAGTTTCCAAGACAGTCAGCAAGGGGTCTGCAGTGGCGTTGCGTTCGAGCAGCAGATAAATAACGCCACCGCACCCTGAACCATAGGGCCGTTCGCCGTCGTCTTCGACGGTAGAATAGCGCTCGATCACCGGGCCGGCTGCGGTCAGCCACCATGCCTGTCGCGCGACTTCCGCTTCAAGGCATCCCCCGCTCACCGTGCCTGCGCGCCGTCCATCGCGCGCCAACAGCATGCGCGCTCCGGGCCTGCGATAACTTGAGCCTTCGACCGCAACCACAGTCGCAAGCACATAGTCGACGCCCGAAGTCTGAAGGTCGTGCCATAGCGCGAAGATGGGACCGAGATCACTCATGGATTGCCACTCGAACGAACCGGCTCACGCCTCCAATACTTTTGACTCCAGCAAATGTTCGATGCGCACCGGCAACTCGCGAACGCGCACACCAGTGGCGTGGTGCACAGCAGCGGTAATGGCTGCGGCCACGCCTGCGAGGCCGATTTCGCCCACACCGCGCGCGCCGAACTCGCCCATTGCAGGGTCGGGATAGTCGAGGAAAGTGACATCGATATCGGGGAGATCGGCGCAGGTGGCCATCAAATAGTCGGCCATGCTGCCATTGATTGGCTGACCGGTGCGCTGATCGTAGATTGTCCCTTCCAGAGTTCCCATTCCCACGCCCATTACCGCTGCGCCTGCGATCTGGTTGGCGGCTGCGCGTGGATTGATGATGCGGCCGGCATCGATCACTGTGACAATGCGGCTGACGCGGAGGCGGGCAATCTCCGGCTCCCACTCTACCTCAACAAACTGTGCGCCAAACGAATGTAGCGAGACGCCCTTGGCTTTAGGATCCTCCCAGGTGGGCACGGTCTTGCCATCAGCGCTGACGCCGTTGAGCCGGGCCATTTTCAGCAGATCGGCAAAGGCGATGCCGGAAGCAGGATCCTGGCTCTTCCCGTGGATCCGACCACCTGTGAATGCAATCTCTTCGACCTTTGCGTCGAGATAGGGTGAACCTTCAGTTCCCGCAGCAAGTTTCTGCAGACGCGCAATCGCGTTATTGGCGGCGTTGGCAATCGCTTCAAGGACAGAGCCAGTGACCATGGAACCGCCCGACATGGGTCCATCGGGCAAAGCGCTGTCGCCGATGATCACGTCGATGCTCTCCAAGGGCACACCTGTCTTTTCGCTCAGCGTCTGCGCGAACACGGTATACGTTCCCGTGCCAATGTCCTGAGTAGCCGAACGCACACAGAGACGGCCATTGGCGCAGAATTCGACACTGGCTGAACAGGGAAGGCGCGTGGCTACCCAGCTTGCACCGGCGAGCCCCCAGCCAAGAACCTTGCCGTCCCGCTGCATCGAGCCAATACCGGCCGAGCGTTTTTCCCATCCAAATTTCTTTGCCCCGACCTCGTAGCACTCGCGGAGATGCCGCGACGAAAAAGGAATGTTCTTGTTCGATTCGTCTTTGACCGCGTCATTGAGCAAGCGAAGCTGCAGCGGGTCCATATTGAGCTCGTCTGCCAGCTCGTTCATGCCCGACTCCAGCGCGTAAAGACCAGGAACCGCTCCTGGGCCGCGCATCCACATGGGAGCACCGACGTGCCGCTTTACCGTGGCGCCGGTCACTTCGAGGTTTGCGACGCTATAAAGGTAGGGTGTCGCTTCGCCGCATCCTTCGTCAAAGTCATCGAGCTGCGATGTCACGTTGAGGTAGTCGTGGCGAAGGGCCAGCAGCTTGCCTTCCTTGGTGGCGCCGAGTTTGATGTGCTGTTCGGTACGCGGCCGATAACCGACTGAAGAGAACATCATGCGGCGATTCACGCTGATTTTTACTGGACGCCCGAGTCGACGCGCCGCTACTGCAGCCATGGCGGTATGTGGCCAGGGAAACAGCTTGCCCCCGAAGCCCGATCCAAGAAAACGTGTGACCACGCGGACATTCTCAACAGGAAGACCCAGGACCTGCGCCATGACGACGCGATGATTCACCACCCCCTGCGTCGTCTCGTAGAGCGTTACACGATCACCTTCCCAAACGGCGACCGATGCGTGCAATTCGATGGGATTGTGGGTTTCAACCGGCGTGATGTACGTGGCGTCGATCTTGACCGGTGCGTCGGTGAAAGCCTTGTCGGGATCGCCACGCTTCGATACTGATTTTCGCGGGCCGGAGTAATCGTCAAGGCTGGTACGCAGATTAGCAGGAGTGCTCTCGTATTCGACCTTGACTGCCCCAGCCGCTGCCGTTGCCTGCTCCAGTGTTTCCGCAATCACCACGGCGACATGTTGTCCCCAGTGGCGCACGGTTTCATCTTCGAACGCCGATCGCACTTCGCTGTTGGTGGCGTTGTCGTCTCCGGGCGCTGTGCGGTAAAGGGGACCGATGTTTCCATGATGGAGAACCAGCAGCACGCCCGGCATCCGTTGCGCCGTCGAAGCATCCAACGATCGAATTCGGCCGCTGGGGATGGCAGCGCCTACAGCAACTGCATGGGCCATTCGCTCAAAATGAAAGTCGGCCGCGTACTGGGCACTTCCGGTGGTCTTCAGCGGTCCATCAATGCGTGGAGTAGATACGCCCACGACCGAATTCATTGTCGTGCCCATAGATTTCGTGCTCCTTGCTCGGTCTTGCTTCAGGCCTCAAGAACTTTGGACTGCAACAGGTCTTCAATGCGAATCGGCAACTCGCGCACGCGCACTCCGGTGGCGTGATACACCGCCGCCGTAATGGCAGGAGCCACGCCGGCCATACCAATTTCGCCGATGCCGCGCGCGCCATATTCATTCACGATCAGATCTGGATAATCAAGAAACGTGACATCGAGATCGGGAAGGTCTGCGCAGGTGGTTACAAGATAATCTGCAAAATTGCCGTTAATCGGCTGGGCCGTGCGCGGATCGTGCACCGTGTCCTCAAAAAGGGTCATGCTTACGCCCATCACGGCTGCGCCTAGAATCTGGTTCGCGCCGGACTTTTTGTTGATGATTCGCCCGGCATCGAAGACGGAGAAGATCCGGCTCACACGCAGCCGCGCGATCTCCGGCTCCCATTCCACTTCAGCAAAGTGGCAGCCGAAAGAGTGGAGCGAATACTGTTTTGCTTTCGGATCTTCAAACGAAGGAAATGTGCGGCCGGTCGCGCTGATGCCGCTGATATTGGCCAGCTTTAGAACGTCTTCGAAGGGCAGCCCATTTGCCGTCAGATCTTCGCCGGCATGGTATGCAGCGCCAACGACCTTCGGCTGCACTTTCGCAATCACACGGCCATCGGCGACGGCGAGCGATTCTGGGTGCGCGCCGTGAAAAGGAGACCCTGGTGTGAGCGCGGCGATGTGCAGCAGGCGATCGACTGCCTGATCCGTTGCGTAGGTCGAAGCGGGCAGAATGGCGCTCGTGACCATCGAGCCGCCGGATGTTGGTCCATCGGGCAGGTTTGTATCGCCAAGGAAAACATCGATTCGATCAAGCGGCACACCGGTTTTTGCATGCACTACCTGCGCAAACAGCGTGTAGGTTCCGGTGCCGATGTCCTGCGTCGCGCAGCGAACGCAAACGCGGCCATTCGCACAGAGTTCGACAGATGCGGTGCAGGGAACACGCGCGGCCGACCACGATGCGCCGCCCATGCCCCAACCGATGACCTTGCCGTCGCGCTTCATTGATCCGACGCCGGGTGTGCGATTCTTCCAGCCAATTTTCTCGGCACCGGTCAGGTAGCACTCTTTCAAGTGGCGCGAAGAGAAGGGAAGATTCTTGCCTTCGTCGCGCTCGGCGTCATTTTTCAGGCGGAATTCGAGCGGATCCATATTGAGCTTGATCGCCAGCTCATTGATTGCCGACTCAAGCGCAAACAGTCCCGGCACCGCGCCCGGTCCGCGCATCGGCGCCGGCGCGCCCACATTGCGACGCACCATTGCGGTAGTCACTTCAAGATTCGGACAGCTATAGAGGAACGGAGTTTGCTCGCCGCAGTGTTCCACGAAGTCATCAAGCTCCGAAGTCTCGGTGTAGAAGTCATGGCGGATTGCGGTCAACTTGCCGTCTGATGTTGCGCCCAGGCGAATGCGTTGCTGGGTGCGCGGACGATGCCCAACATTCGAGAACATCATCCGGCGATCGACGCTGATCTTCACCGGCCGATTCAACTGCCGCGCTGCAGCCGCGGCCAGCGTCGCTTGCGGCCATGCAGAAAGCTTGCCGCCAAAGCCGGAGCCAATGAAGCGCGAGATCACGCGCACATTCTCATGGGGAACGCCCAGCACCTCGGCCATCACCGTACGAAAGCCCACGACGCCCTGTGAGCTGTCGTAAATGGTTACGTTGTCGCCGTCCCACACGGCCACCGTTCCGTGCATCTCCATGGGATTGTGCGTTTCGATCGGGGTCACATAGACTTCGTCCAGTACGACGGGTGCAGTCGACAAAGCCTGGTCGGGATCGCCGCGCTTCCAACTGCTTTCGCGATTGCCGCTGAATCCGAGGCTCAAGTCGGAACGCACGTCGGGTGTTTCCCTGTCGTATTCCACGTGGACGGCGCCGGCGGCGGCTTTTGCCTGTTCCAACGTCTCAGCTACGACGACGGCTATGTATTGGCCCCAGTAGGTAATCTTGTCGTCCTGGAACGGCGCGCGCGACTCCGCCATGCTGCCGTCCTGCTGTCGCGGAATCGTGCGGTACACATTCTTCAAGTTGGCGCGATGCAGCACTGCGATCACGCCCGGCATTTTTTCCGCTGCGCCCGGGTCAAGCGAGCGAATGCTTCCTTTGCCAATGGTGCTCTGCACGGCAACGGCATGCACCAGTCCGGGGAAATCATGGTCGAGCGAGTAGCGGGCGACTCCCGTGGTCTTCAACGGGCCGTCGATGCGCGGCACCGCGGCGCCAATGATGCCGGCAGCGTTGGGAAGTGTTTGTGTCGCCATGCAAGTCTCCTATGCGGTTGCGAGCTTGAGCGTACGAACGAGACAGCGCTTCGCCAGTTCGACCTTGAAGGCGTTGTCGCTACGGGGCTTCGCCCCAGCCAGTGCGGCTTCTGCAGCTTTGCGGAACGTGGCTGTATCGGCGGCCTTGCCTTGCAGCGCTGCTTCCGCCTCATGTGAGCGCCATGGTTTGGTGCCTACGCCGCCCATGGCCACGCGTACATAGCGAATGTGGCCGCCTTCGACTTTCGCGACTACCGCTGCCGAAGACAACGCGAACTCGTAGCTTGCGCGGTCGCGTAGCTTGAGATAGACCGACTTCGCTCCTGCGATGGGTTTGGGCAGGTCCACGTGTGTAATCAACTCTCCCGGCTCCAGCGCGTTCTCAATTTGCGGTGTGTCGCCTGGCAACTTGTGAAAGTCGGCAAAAGCGATGGTCCGCTCGCCTTTAGGTCCTTCGACATGAATCACCGCTTCCAGTGCGGCCATGGCCACGCACATGTCCGAGGGATGCGTCGCGATGCAGTGGTCGCTCGTTCCCAGAATCGCATGCACACGATGAAAGCCATCGAGCGCCGCGCATCCCGTTGCCGGTGTGCGCTTGTTGCATCCGTAGCCACCCGGGGTTCCGGCGGTGGGCTCGCGGAAATAGGCACAACGCGTGCGTTGCAACAAATTGCCGCCGGTCGTCGCCATGTTGCGGAGCTGCGGTGAAGCCCCGGAGAGCAGGGCTTCCGATAATACTGAGTACTGCGTCTTCACCGTCTCGTTCCAGGCCAGGTCAGAATTGCGAACGAGCGCGCCGATGCGCAGCCCTCCGTCGGGAAGCGGCTCGATTTTATCCAGCGGCAGCAGGTTAATATCGACCAGCGCGGGCGGCTGTTCGACCGTCAACTTCATGAGGTCAACCAGGGTGGTGCCGCCGGCGATGAACTTGCCTGCGGCGCCGCTCGTGAGTGCCTTGTCGATTCCCGTGGCCTTGACGTAATTGAAAGTTTGCATGGCTTCCTCTCTTTCCGTCAGGCTTGCGCCCGTACGCGTTTCAACGCGGAAACAATATTGGTATACGCGCCGCAACGGCAGATGTTACCGGCCATGGCGTGCTTGAGGTCTTCATCGCTGGGACCGATGGGCTCTTTCAGCAGCGCGACCGCACTCATGATCTGGCCGCTGGTGCAATAGCCGCATTGGTAGCCGTCGGTCTCAACAAAAGCTGCTTGCATGGGATGCATATTGTCTGGCTGGCCGAGCCCTTCAATCGTGGTAATCTCATCGCCCTCGTGCATCACGGCAAAACTCAGGCAGCTGTTCACGCGCCGGCCGTTCACATGCACGGTACAGGCACCGCATTGGCCATGATCACAGCCTTTCTTGGTGCCGGTGAGGTGAATCCGTTCGCGCAAAGTATCGAGCAGCGTCGCCCGTGTATCGAGGCCGCGCAAAGTGTAATCCTTGCCGTTGATCCGGAGGGTTACGGTTATGGCACCGTCGGATTCGGCCGTTTCGTCCGCGAGGGGTTCGATCACCGGCGCTGCTGCCGCTAATGGTGCTGTTCCGGCCAGCAAGCTGGTCGCGCCAAGTCCCGACAGGAAGGATCTCCGACTGAAGCGCGAGCCATTCGATGAGTCACCCGGCGGAGGCAATGGCTCCAACTCCACCGTCTGCTGATCTGGCGCAAGTTCTTGCGTGTGCGAATGTGAGCGCAGGTGCTTGAGGAGCAGATCTGACATGTCTGCCATGGGACCTCCTTGGGGCAAAGCCCGAACCTTGATCCTGCCTGGGTGCAGCTCGAGAGCAGGATCGCGGCTTGTAGCGCGTGTGGATCCTTTTTTGCGCCGATCAATATCAATCACCCGGACCGAACTAAATGAAAACGTTTTGATCCGAGGGGAATTAGTCCCGGTTGGTCAAGGAAAAACGCGTTCGCAATCCGGGAAGCCTTGTCGAACAGCACCAGATTACGCTCGAAGCGCGCACCTTGGAAGTCCGGACTTCAAAAGCGCCAGCCACCCGCGCCAAGAATGTCGGATCTCATGACAGTCAAAAGACGGAAATTCACCGCTGGTTGCGATCGGAACTCGATTGCTTCTGCTTTCGGAGGCCTTTTCCACCGGCATTCGATGCTGTTTAGCCGACACTCTCAAGTTCGCCGGCGGACTCGAGTTCGCAGACAACCTCGGGTGCGTGCAGGGCAGGCCTGTCGATGCGGATCCGCTCTTCGATTTTTTTGTAATTCGCAATTTTGTGAGTCAGCAAGGCGTGCGCCTGCTGAAGCTCGACAATCTGGGCGGCAATCCCTGCCTGGTGATCTTCAAGGATCTTGCGCCGCTCGAGCGATGTGGCATCGCCTAATTCACGCAATTCGGCGTAGCGCTGCATCTCGCGGATGGGCATGCTGGTCGCTCGCATGCAGTGCAGAAAGTGAATCCATGCCTCGTCGGCATCGGAATAGCGCCGGTGACCGTTATGCGCGCGCCCCACAGGTTGAATCAGGCCCACGCGCTCATAGTAGCGGAGCGTGTGTGCTGTCATTCCACACCGCTCTGCCATGCTCCGAATGGTGTACCCCGAGTTCTGCATACAACCACCGTACATCTTTGAGCGCGCTCAAAGTCAAGGCAGTTTCATCAGGTTTGCCGGCACAATGCAGTCAGGACGTTGAATTGTGCAGAGACTGCGCGGATAGGCGATTTTTAACTTACTTCGCGTCAACAAGTTAATGTGCTCGCGCGTCCCAGGGTTCTCTGCGCCACTTAACAATTCTTAATAAATTACAGTTCGGTTACAGCCGCTGCGGGATCCCGGATGTGTGTCCCGTATGATCAGGAGCGGGTGGAGGGGAACGTGGGCGAACCCGAGCGGAATGGGGAAGGACCAGAAAGGCAGCGGTACGAGAAGATGCTTGCCGTGGCCCTGCAAGAGGCGAAGTATGGCCGCGTCGAAGGCGGAATTCCCATTGGGGCGGCGTTGTTCACGGGCGACGGCCTGTTGCTCAGCCGAGGTCACAACCGCCGGGTGCAGCAAGGCGATCCCAGCATGCACGGCGAGACCGACGCCTTTCGTCGTGCCGGCCGTCAGCGCAGCTATCGCGACATGGTGATGGTCACAACGCTTGCCCCGTGCTGGTATTGCAGCGGCCTTGTTCGCCAGTTCAGGATCGGAACGCTGGTCGTGGGCGAGAGCCGGACCTTTGCAGGCGGGCTCGACTGGCTGCGCGAAAACGGTGTGAGGGTCATCGACCTCGATAGCCAGGAGTGCCGAGAGTTGCTTGAGGGTTATATCGCAGAGCACCCCGAGGTTTGGCACGAAGACATCGGCGAAGTGTAGGTGCGTTGCGTTTCTTGAATTTACGGATCCATAGGATACATTGAGTTTGATTTGGAGGTCCGATGGAACGACGTCGCTTTCTTGCCGCCTCACTTGCCGCATCCGCAGCCGTGGCCACGCGCAATGCTGAAGCACAAACACCAGCACTCCGCGCCCGCGAGCACTACCAGATTCGGCGTTATGCGCTTGCCACTGGTCCCCAGCAAAAGCAGCTGGAGAGCTTCCTGGCTGATGCGCTGATACCCGCGGTTTCCCGCATGGGATGCGGGCCGGTGGGTGCCTTCAACCTCTCGATCGGACCGGAAACTCCTGCGGTTTACGTGCTGATTCCCGGAAAAGACGCTGCCGCCCTCGCTGCAATCGACCTGAGCCTGGCCAACGATGACGAATTCTTGAAAGCTGCCGATCCCGTCTGGAGCGCTCCAGCAACTTCGCCTGCCTTCCAGCGCGTTGAATACTCGCTACTCGCAGCGTTCGAGGGCTGGCCCTCGCTCACTCCGCCCGCTGCTGCAGCCAGCAAGGGAAAGCGCATTTTTCAATTGCGCACTTATGAGAGCCCGAGTTACAAGGATCACGTTGTTAAGGTAAAGATGTTCCACTCCGGCGAGTTTGACATCTTCCTGAAGTCTGGCTTTCATCCAGTCTTCTTTGGCGACACACTCATCGGTTCCCGCATGCCGAACCTGACTTATATGCTCAGCTTTACTGACATGAACGAGCTCGATGCCCAGTGGAATGTCTTCCGCGACAACCCGGATTGGAAGAAACTGTCGGCCGATGCGCGCTTCGCCTTTGAAGCCATCGTCTCGAACATCACCAACCTAGTTTTGAGCCCACTGGCCTGCTCCCAGATATGAAGCGACCTTTCTGACCCTTGTCAGGCTGTCACTGGGCAAATTTGAGCGAATACGCGGTTGTCGGGTCAAGAGGTCCCTGCAGTATGCCCAGAGCCTTAAGCTGCTCGTAGCTTGCCTGCCATCGCGCGGCTGTCATGCGTCCGGTCTGCTCGCCGCTTGCATCTCCACCATTCACGAAGCCGCCATCGCGGAGCGCCTCTGCCGTGTAAGCCTCCTGAGCCGGATTGAGCGCGGGGTTCAGTTTGAGCAGATAGGCATTGGTCGCATCGGGATGAGTGAGATAGGCGTTCCACCCACGAATACTTGCGCGGACGAACTTCGCCACCACGTCAGGGTGCTGAGCTGCGAAGTCGTGCGTGGTGAATTGCACGCGATAGGGGTCGTATCCCGAGGAACTGATGAGGATAGTGCGCACTTCGGCGCCGGCCTGCTTGGCGAAAAACGGCTCGCTGGTGATGAAAATCTGTTGAACATAGCCCGGATCGGCAAGAAAGTTCGCGACCGAAAGGGTGGAGGGAATCTGCTTCACCTGGTGCAGGTTGTAGCGCAATGTGACGTATTTCAGCCAGGTTGCTCCCGTTTGCGCGGCAATCGTGTGTCCCTCAAGGTCTCTGAAGGCGTGCACCGGAGAATCCTGATGCACCATGATGGCTTGCGGGTCGTGCTGCATCGTGGCAGCGACCGCCTCGAGCGGCAATCCGTTCGAATCCCACTCGAGAATCTGGTCGCTTGACCCGAGCCCGAAATCGGCCTTGCCCGAAGCAACAATCTGCGCCGCACTGCCGTATTGAGGGAGAGGCAGCAACGTCACGTCAAGCCCTTCGGCTTTGTAGTAGCCCTGCAGCATCGCAGTGTAAAAACCCCCGTGCTCCGGCTGGGGATACCAGTCAAGTTGCAAGCTCACGGCTGTCAGACCTGACGACGTCGATGCATTGTGCGAACGGCAAGCGCTGAACGAAAGAGCGAGTGCGGCGCCAGCCATGAGTGCAGCGAAGGAAGGAATTCGTAGAAATCGCAAGGCAGACCTCAATGAAGAAAAGGGAACCACTGGATCGAAAGCTATCACGCCAATTGCGAAGCGGCAGCCTTGCGCCGCGCCCCAAGCTCGGCTGCGAGTTGAAGAAGCGCTTCGTCGTTCTCGGGAGCTGCTGCAAGTTGCATGCCGCCGGAAGAGCAGGGAATTGTCACCACCGGCACTCCAGCCAGACTGAATGGGCTGGTATAGCGCAGAATCCGTGCCCGAGTCTGGCTGTGATCCGCTCCCGCCGCGAGTCGCGCCGTGGGTGCTGCGGGAAGCAGAAGCAATTCGTGCGACGCGAGAAGCCCCTGGACCCGCTGACGGAAGTCTGCATGACGGTTCCGCAGAGTTCTGAGCTCTCCCGTTGTAAGGCTTTCGCCCCATTCCAGACGTTTCCGAGTGCCTTCCTCGATGTCGCGGAAATGTCCCGCGTGAATCCGCGCGGCCTCCGATGCTTGAATTGGCGCAAAAATATCAAAAGCGCCGGCCCACCAGCTTGCATCGAACACTCCGCGCTGCAGCCCGAGCCCTTCCAGTTCCCGCGCGGTTCTTTCCAGCGAATCGACGATCTCGGGTTCGCAGTCGTGCAGAAATGCAGCATCAATCACGGCGAATCGCTTTGGCGCCGTTCTGCGCTCAAGTCTCTCCTGCGTAAACAGGCTGCCAAGAAGAGGCGCGTCTTCGAGATCGCGAAACAGCCAGCCCATGGTGTCGAACGATTCGGCCAAATGGCCCGCCCCTTGCCAATTTCCTCGTCCGAGCGTCGCGCGATATCCCGCCAGGCCGCACAGAGCTGCCGGAGCGCGTACCGAACCGCCTGTGTCTGTCCCGATCGCAGCTACCGCAGAGCCTTCCAGCACGCTGGCAGCCGCGCCGCTTGAAGATCCGCCGGTTAAAGCCGTCGGATTTCCGGGCTGCACGCAGTCGCCAAATTCCAGGTTTTCGCCCGTGATGCCGTAGGCGAGAGGATGCAGGTGGGTCTTCCCTGTGATGACCGCGCCCGCCGCACGTAGCCGCTCCACGAGCCAGGAGTCGTGCAGCGCCGTGCCGTTCAGGTCGCGGTAAAACTGGACGCCACAGCTGGTTGGCGCGCCGGCAAGATCAAAGCAGTCTTTAACCGAGATGGGCAAACCCCAGAGCGCCGGACGCCCGTCGCCGAATGCGGCCCCTTCACCGCGTGGCATCTTCTCGGCGCGCTCCGCCTCCACCAGGGTCCACGTTTCATCGCGCCAAAGATACGTATTTCTGCCGGCGTTTTGATTGGCGTTCGTCAAAGCCTCTGCTGCCAGTTCGGTCGGTCGCAGTGCACCTTCTGCAAGCGCTTTTCGGAGTGCGCGGACCGTCTTTGGCGAAGGGCTCATGTTGCGATTCTATGCGGTTGAACGCAGATGTCATCCCATCGCATAAAAACCGCATAAAGACTGCCGATTTTGCCTGCATCCTCACCTGGCGCGCATGCTACGTTCGTGTATGGGAGTTGTTTCCGCGGCTTCGCTTCACCCCAGAAAATCCAGCACCATCCAATTAGACCGCGATACCGAGCGGATGCGTGCGTTGGTTGCCTTCACGGCACGCTCGTTGCGTACGCCGCGCCCGCGCTGCTTCGGGGCGAGCATCGTCCATACAAAATCCGGCAAGCTTCTGCTGAGCGCGCTGAACAACGTAGCCGGTGAATTTGATCCGAGTTGCCACGCCGAAGTCCGGGCGATTCGCCGCGCGACAAAAAGGCTCAAGCAAGTCTCGCTGGCCGGTTTCACGCTCTATAGCACGTGCGAGCCGTGCCCGATGTGCATGAGTGCGGCGTTGTGGGCCGATGTTGATCGCGTGATCTTCGGCGCCACCATCGAGGACGCGACGCGGCATTTTCGGCAGATTCAAATTCCTGCAACGGAAGTTGCCGAACGCAGCGACATGCTATGCACGGTCGACGGGCCATTTTTACGCGACGAATGCTACGCTCTTTTCACTCATCCAGCGATGCTCAAGGCGATTCGTAGCTGGTCATCCAGAAGAAAGAAATAGGCAAACCTGCGGCAGCAGGGAGAAGGCGCTTTACCCGAATGCACAGTGATCACATCACGGGATTGGCATCGCTGCTTGGCGATCCAAGCCGCGTGCTCACCGCACCTGCCGTCATCGAGCGCCTTTCGCACGATTTCTACTGGTATTCGCCGGTCTTGCGACCCAAGCTCGAAAACAAGAACGGTGAAGTGGCTGTGCAGCCTGTCAACGTAGAAGAGGTGCTGGCTGTTTTGCGCTTCGCAGGACGGCACGAAATTCCCGTGACTACTCGGGGCGCGGGCACGGGCAACTACGGGCAGTGCGTTCCGCTCGAAGGCGGCATCATCCTTGATCTTTCCTTGATGGACAAGCTCGAAGAAATCACCCTCGACGGTGTTGCGGTGTGTCAACCGGGACTTCGCCTCGGCGCTCTCGAGACCGAAGCTCGCAAGCGCGGCTGGGAACTTCGCATGTATCCTTCTACGCTGGCCAAGGCATCTGTCGGTGGATTTCTTGGAGGAGGGTCTGGTGGCATTGGTTCTGTCACGCATGGAGGCCTGCGCGACTTCGATACCGTACGAGCTTTTGAAGTTGTCACCATGGAAGAAGAGCCACGCGTTGTTCTGCATGAGGGAGCGGCGGTGCACGAGATTCTGCACGCATGGGGAACCAACGGCGTGCTCACGCGTATCTGGTTTGCGCTGGCCCCGGCCGTCGAATGGATGCAGTTCACCGCTGTCTTCGACGCTTTCGATCAGGCTTTTACCTTTGCTGAAAGTGTTGCGACCGACCCTGCGTGGACCAAGCGCCTGGCGACGGTCTTCGAATGGCCCATCCCTTCTTTCTTTTCGCCCATCAAGAAGCTGGTGAGGGACGGCGGGTCCATGGCGCTCCTGATGATTGCCTCCGGCCATTGCGAAGCGCTACGTTCCGCCACCGAAGCCGCAGGCGGCGAAGTAACCTTTGTTGGTGCGTACGAGGGTCCGCGCACTCAGCCGCTGCTTAGCGACTACACATGGAACCACACCACCCTGTGGGCGATGAAGGCTGACCCGATGTACACCTATCTGCAGTGCGGCTTCTCGCCCACCGAAGGCCGGGAGCAATTCCGCAGATTGCGCGAGCGCTACGGCGAGGACATTCTTTTCCATATCGAATTCATGAAGAATGGCGAGGGCGTGGTGATTCCCGGGGCGATTCCCGTGGTTCGCTTCACGACGGAAGAGCGACTGAATGAAATGATTGGGTACTGCCGCTCTATCGGAGTATTTGTCGCCAACCCTCATGTGAATTATTTGGAGGACGGAGGACGCTTCCGGCCCGATAACATTCAGCTCATGGCAAAACAGAAGTATGATCCCCGCGGCCTGCTCAATCCCGGCAAGATGATCAGCTTTCATAAGGCGGTTGCGCTATGAAAACCTGGATTCCCGACGAGCGCAATTTCGCCTATCTCACATGGAAGCAGGTGGACGCGCTGCCGCGCGAAAGCACGTTGCTGGTGCTGCCGACCGCCGCCATCGAACAACACGGCCATCACCTGCCGCTGGCCACCGACACGCTGATCAACAATCTGTTGCTCGGCAAGGCTCTTGCCAGAATTCCTGCTGATCTTTCGATCTTTGCGTTGCCGCCTGTGTGCTATGGCAAGAGCAACGAGCACATCGGGTTTCCAGGAACTCTTTCGGTGAGCGCTCAGACATTCATGGCCGTTGTCCGCGATCTGGGTGCAAGCATTGCAGCCGGCGGATTTAAAAAGCTCGTGCTTTACAACACGCACGGAGGAAACACGTCCCTGGTCGATGTGCTGGCTCGCGATCTTCGTGCTGAGTTTGGCCTGCGTACTTTCTCGCTCTTTGGCTCACCGGGTGCTGCTTTTCAGGGTGTGAGCCCGCAGGAGCGGACCTACGGGTTTCATGCAGGAGAGATCGAGACGGCATTTTTGCTTCATGCTGTGCCATCGCTTGTTCATAAAGACGAATACACGAAGAACTACATTGCCCGCATCGACCAACCTGAGCTTCTCAAACCGGAAGCTTCGGCTGCCAACTTCGCCTGGCTTACCAAAGACATAGCTCCCAGCGGAGTTTTAGGTGACCCGAGCGCCGCAACCGCTGAAAATGGGGAGCAATGGTCCGACGAAACTGCTTCCCGCATAGCTGAGATCCTCGTGGCCATGTACAACTTTGTTCCAAAGCACGGAGCATGACAATGGACCCGGTCGATTGTGGCAACGGCGTCCGTCTTGAGCGCGGAATAGTCTGCCCGCTCAGTGACGGTGTAACCCTGGTTTCTGATCACTACTACCCGGCCGGCGACGGCCCGTGGCCCACATTGCTGATGCGACAGCCGTATGGTCGCGACATTGCTTCGACTGTTGTCTACGCGCATCCGGCGTGGTTCGCGCGCAATGGTTACCATGTGGCCATCCAGGATGTGCGTGGGCGTGGAGGCTCAGGCGGCGAGTTTTATCCGTTCCGCCATGAGGCAAAGGACGGCGTTGAGACCATTGCCTGGCTGCGTCAGCATCCCGCCTGCAACGGCCGCATTGGCATGTACGGCTTTTCGTACCAGGGGGCGACGCAGTTGCTCGCCGCCGCCGAGCAGCCCGAAGGTCTGCAATGCATCGCGCCGCATATGACTGCGGCCGATCTCTACCACGGCTGGTTCTATCACCAGGGGGCCTTTCGCTTGGCCTCCAGCTTCGGGTGGGGCATTCAGATGCTCCGGGAAGATGCGCGCCGCAAAGGCCTGCGCGAAGCAAGCGACGCACTTGAATCCGCGTGGACATCGATTCGCGCGCAGGCTACGCATGTCCCCTACGCGAAGCACCCAGCCATCGCCGATCCTGAGCTGCCCAACTATATGCGCGACTGGCTCGCTCACCGCGAGCCTGGTGACTACTGGACTTCGCTGGACATCAGTACACGTCTCGATCGCGTCCTGGTTCCGGCATTGCACATCGCAGGATGGTTCGACACTTATCTCGAAGGCTCTATTTCCGGTTACCTTGCATTAAAGAAGCATGCCGGCAGCGAGTTCGCGCGCGAGAATCAATACCTCATTGCCGGTCCCTGGGTTCACATTCCCTGGGGTGATCGCGTGGGAGACGCTGTGCTCGGCGACGCTGCAATTCTCAAAACCGACGAGGTCCTCCTTCGTTGGTTCAATCACTGGCTCAAGGACTCTGGTGACTTTGCGATCGAACCGCGCATTCGCTATTTCAGAATGGGCATTAACAACTGGCGGGGCACGCACGATTGGGTCGAAGCCGATCACGTTTTTTATCTGCGCAGCGCGGGCAATGCCAATTCGCGCAAAGGCGACGGCAGTCTGACGCTCGATATCCCCGAGGAGGACGAGCCTCGCGACCTGTTTCTCTATGATCCGGAAGTTCCCGTCCTTGCGCCCGGCGGACCGCATGCGCTGAGCGGCCCCTACGACCAGTCGGCGATCGAACTCGGCAACAACCTGCTCGTCTACACCTCGGCCGCCGTCACCACCGAAACGGAAATCTTTGGCCAGTCTCGCCTCCGCCTCTACGCGGCTACATCCGCATCGAATGCGGATTTCACTGCAAAGCTAGTGCGCGTGACCGCAAATGGCCGCGCGGAGTTTCTATGTATTGGCGTCGCGCGGAGCTCCTGGCTCTTCCGCGACAGGAGCTACAAGGCGGATACGGTGCACCCGTGGGAATTCACTCTTGAACCAACCGCTTTTGTGCTGGCGCCTGGTGATCGGCTGCGTCTCGAGATCGCCAGCTCTGCGTTCCCGCTCTACGACCGAAACCCTTCCACCGATGTCGAGCCGCAAATGGCAGAGAACTGGAACTGGGGTCGGTCAACACAACAAATCGTGCATAACGCCGCGACTCCTTCAGCGCTTTATCTGCCCATCAAGGGAGCCCATGGATGGTGAGTTCTGAGTCTGGCGCGGTTCCCGAGATCGAATTTCTTGGGGTATCCAAGCGATTTCGTAATGCCGCCGTCGCGCTCGAGGACATCTCGCTGACCGTTGAACGAGGCGAATTCATCACGCTCCTTGGACCTTCCGGATGCGGCAAATCGACTCTGTTGCGGCTCGTCTCCGGCCTAAGTCCGGTGAGCGAGGGATTAGTTCGGGTCAACGGGATGACTCCGGAAAATGCGCGCGAACTGATGAGTTTTATCTTTCAGGATGCAACGCTGTTGCCGTGGCGCACCGTGGAACAGAATGTCGGCCTGGGACTTGAATTGGAGTTTGCCGCGCGATCGTTGCGCAAAGAACGCGTGGCCAAAATGTTGGAGCTGGTTGCGCTGGGTCATGTCGCGCAGCGCTATCCGCGCCAGCTTTCCGGCGGAATGAAAATGCGCGTGTCCATTGCCCGGGCGCTTGTGAACCGCCCGCGCATTCTTCTTATGGATGAGCCCTTTGCCGCGCTGGATGAAATGACACGCGATCGTCTGAACGAGGAACTGCTGCGCCTTTATGCCGAACAGAAGTGGACCGTGCTCTTCGTCACGCATTCGGTGGCCGAGGCTGTTTTTCTTTCCTCGCGCATCGTGATCCTCGCTGCGCATCCGGGGCGCATCGCCCACGAAATGCCGGTGAATTTGCCGTGGCCGCGCACAGCACAGACGCGTGAATCGGCGGAGTTCGAAGAGTTGGTTACCCAGGCCTCGAGGCTCCTGCGCGGGGTGCAACAGTCATGACGAAGAAACGCTGGCTCGCCATCAACAGCATTCTTATCTTCGCTTGCCTGCTTTTCATCTGGCAGCGTGTGGTTGCGATTGCCCATCTTCCGCCCTATATCTTGCCGCCACCCATGGCTGTTGTCACAGCATTACAAGCGCGCTATCCATCGCTGCTCAACTCGCTCTGGATCACGACCATCGAAGCCGCCGGAGGACTCATCGCGAGCATTGTGGCCGGTGTAGTCGTGGCGATGATCTTTGCGCAGTGGCGCTGGTTGCGGCAGCTTGTCTACCCCTACACCATCCTTCTTCAAACAGTCCCCATTGTTGCCATCGCGCCATTGATCATCACCTGGGTGGGTGCTGGCATCTTCGCGGTCATGGTTGTCACGTTCATCATTTGCCTGGCACCGATCATTGCCAATACCACGCAGGGACTTGTCAGCGTCGAACAGAATCTGATTCACCTTTTCATGATGCACAAAGCCAGACCCTCGCAAATCCTTTTCAAATTGCGCCTGCCACATGCGTTGCCCAACCTCTTCACCGGCATCCGCATTTCGGCTGGGATCAGTGTGATCGGCGCACTTACGGGCGAGCTCTTCGCCGGCTCCACGCGGGTGGGCGAGGGCGGTCTGGGCTATGCAATCATTTACGCAAGCAACCAGATGGAGACGAGCTATTTGTTTGCGCTTGTTTTTGCCGCGACTGTGCTCGGATTCTGCTTTTTCTTTATTGTCATGTTTCTTGAATGGCTTTTTCTGCATAACTGGCACGAGTCCAGCCATTCTGAGGCAACGGAATAGGAGGCGCACGAACGATGTTGCACATGGAATCAGAAACCGGCTGGTGGCTCATTCGCCATTCCGACCACGCCGAACTCGCGGGCGCCTTCGCGGCGGCCTGGGGCAACAGCGAATTCCGTAAGCCTGAACCGCGTGCGCGCGTTCTGCATGGCATTGCGCGGCACGACGACGGCTGGTCCGCACGCGACGCGCATCCCGTGACCACGCGACAGGGTAAACCTTCGGCGTTCTCCGTCGAGCTCGTCGGCAAATACTCAGCCTTCGAGGAAATCGATCTTGCAGATTACCTTGCCGTGCGTGAGCGTGCCGTCCAAATTGCTGCCGAGCAAGATCCGTATTCTGGTCTTCTTATTGCTCTGCACACCTATAGCCTGCTGACCGAACATGCCGATCGCTCAACAATCGCGCCGGAAGGCCTTGTCTTGCTCGACGCATTTCTCGCGCGGCAACGTGCTTATCAGACCGAACTCCGCGCAGCGATTCAAGTCGATGATTCTCTCGCCGTGGAGTTGAAGTCCGATCAGATGATCCTTGAGCATTTCCGGCTCTTGCAGGCCTGCGACAATCTGTCGCTGCTTTCCTGTGTGGCTTACGACGCTCCGGCGCACCTGCTTCATCCATTGCCATTGAACAATGGTCGCACTTTTGAAGTGCATGTTCATCCACTTGGTCCGCGCCATTTCCGACTCGCTCCGTGGCCTTTTTCCTTGCCCGAGCAGCATTTCAGGTTTCCTGCGCGCCACATTGCCGGCAAGGTCTTCCAAACATCGGACGAGCTTGAACGCGCATATACCGGCGCTCCGGAAGAGATGCTTAGCGTCACATTGACTGCCTAAGCCCGGCCGACGAACTCAATCCTTTTCTGATCAAAGCAAAAGGCGGCTCCTCACGGAACCGCCTCATGGTTAGCCGTGTTCGCTTCTAGAAGTCGAACGACAGCGACATCTGGATCTGTCGCGGGCTGCCGATGGTGTGCGTCACAATGCCCAAACCGCCGGGGCAGTTGTAAAAGCCGGTGTTTGTGCCATTCGGATCGGTCGAGCAGTTATTCGTCGGCAGCGCCTGCGTCGGTGCATCGGGACCCGAGTTAATGGCCGCAGGATACGCGTTGTAGTACTGGTTCTGCGAAACCTCGTTGCCGGGAACGTCAAAGCTCGTCGTGTTCGTCAGGTTGTAGACCTCAAACGTGTACTTGAAGTTGTACTTCTCTTTCACGTTGAAGGTCTTCACCAGCGAAGCATCGGCGCGCTCCTGGAAGGCCTGTCGGAAGATATTGCGCTGACCGGTGGTAAAGCCTGTTTCGAATGGATCCGACGAGGGAATTGCCCCGCCCAATCCACCCGCGGGCAAAAGGGGCAGCGTAAAGCATCCAGCGTCGAGGGCGGGCATTCCGCCAGCCGGTGTCCATGCGCCCGATGCGCCCGTGACCGCCTTCTTTGGAGAGCAGCCGCTAGCCAAGGGAACGATGGGATTTGTAATGCCGTCTGCCGTGGAGTAATAGATGCTGCCGATGGCTCCGGAGAAGTCGATCACGCTGTAGGGCTGTCCGCTCTGCAGAACGGTCAGGCCCAGAAGTGACCATCCATCCACCACCTTGCTCATCAAGCCCGAATCGTGAATCAGGTCAGGAAGCTTGAACACGTAGTTGAAGTTCAGCACGTGGGTTCGGTCAAAGTCGGCCGACCCATAGGCCTCGCGCAGATTGAGCGGGTTGTTGCCGTTATAGAAAAGCCCAAGGCCGCTTTGTTCGTCCAGCGCGTGCGAGTAGGTGTACGACATGCCCACTTGAATGCCATGGCTCATGCGCTTGTCGACGTGGACTTGCAGGGCGTTGTACGCGTCAACTCCGGCAGCTTTGTACGTGATGGACTCTGCTGCATAGCCAATGTAGGGAACGCGGAGATCGACGTTGCCGCCCTCGTAGTTTGCCAGGTACGGAGTTCCATCATCCAGAGTTGCGCCGCCCACGTTGTAGCCGTAGCTGTATTTCTGCTCATACTGACTGCCGGAAAGAGTCGGATTCGATGGAGTAGCAATCGTTGGCTGGTTAAAGGGGACAGGGATTACCTGGTGGCGTCCAAGATTTCCCACATACCCCATTTCAATTGCGAGGTCGTTCCTTGGCTGCCATTGGAAGTCCAGCGTGTAATTCATCGTGTACGGCAGCTTGTTGGTGCGATCGTAGATGCCGAGCGAGATCGGCTGTCCGAAGTTCTCGATGCTGGCCGCGTTCGGCAGATAATTGTTCAGATCCGACGCTTTGGGATTGTTGGGCGGCGCCAGGAGCGAGGTTCCATAAGGGTTTTCCAGATTGCCCGCAGCGTCACTGCCGCCGCAGGTTGGAATGTAACCCTCGTAGAGATATTGCGTCGCAATCGGGCAACTGGATGCATTCACAAACGGCAACTGCTGGTTCACGCCGAAAGGACCGCCAGTAACGGTTCCAATTGCGTATCCAGGCGAGAAGTAGCTGAACAGTTCGCCGCGGTCATAGTAGAGACCGCCGCCCGCGCGGACCACGACCTTGTTGTGGAAGAAGCCAGGCTGCCACGCTGCGCCCACGCGTGGTGCAATGCCCCACTGGCGGCCCGTGAGCGTTGTCGGGCTCACTCCCTTTGTGCCGTTGGCGTTGTTTCCTGCGATAATCAGGCCGGAATTTTCGATGGTATCCGAGCCCACATCGTAGCTGTACGCCTGCGGATCGAAGTTGAAGAGGCGCCCATATTTTTCGGTCAGTCCGCCATCCCAGTCATAGCGAACGCCGGCCGTGAGCGAAAGGCTCGGCATGATCTGCCACTTGTCCTGGAAATAGGTGCCGAGTTGATTGGAACGATAGTAGCGGCTCGCGTCACCCTGCAGGAATGAGCTGACATAAAACCCTGTGGCTGAGCTTCCGGGTGTCACAAGGCCTTGGATCATCTGGCTGAAATCGTCCGTGGCCACGGTGCCTTTGCCTGTACGCTTGTCGATTGTGTTGAGCTGAGTGTACGTGTACGCCCCACCGAAACTCACGGTATGCTTGCCCAGTATCCAGATGGCGTTGCCGGAGGGCGCGAGGCGGTTTTGGAACACGCCGGTGTTGGGCGCCTGCCCTTCGGCGTTGGGGCCGATATTCAGAATGGCTGTTGAGGTTCCTGCCGGTTGCGAATTTCCGAGCACGTTGTAGACCGACACACCGGGAAAGTACTTCGAGCCGAACACGTTCATAGATCCGGTTCCTGCGGTTCCGCCGGGAATTGAGTCAGGCCCAAACGGCTGCTGGTTGTCACCCCAGATTTTTTCGCGGATGAATCCCATGGTCTGTGTGGTGCTCAGGTTCGATTTCACGACATACGTATTTGTGATGGATCCGACTTGCGAGCCGGAATCGAGATGCTCATCAAAGCCCGGGACGCTCGAGTAGGAATAGGGTGCGATCGCGGGATCGTGTTGGTAGAAGTATTTGAGAGAAAGCGTGTCCTTTTTTGTCGCGTTGTAATCCAAATCCGCGACACCCATGTCGGCGGTAAAGCGTCCCGTGCCCGGCAGGAATGCATTATCCACGTGCGCTTCAGTGGGGGCCAGACCCTTGGCAAAGAGCGCATCGTTCGGAATCAGCCACTTTCCAGGCTCGCCGGGAAGCGCAGGCGAATTAAACAAAACCAGTGCGAGCGGATCGATGTTGCCCGAAGTCAGGCTGGTGCCAAAGGAGTTGTTGGCAACGGCTGCCAGCCCCCCGGCCGAGCGGTCATCGGTCAGGCCTACCGGCACGTCCAGAACGGAGTCGCCGATTTCCTGATCGGAAACATGCAAATGCTGGTAGCCGATAAAGCCGAAGAGTTTGTCCTTGATCAGCGCGCCGCCGACCGTGCCGCCAACTGCGTAGCGATGCAGTTGCGGGACCTTGTCCGCGTCGGGAATGTCCTGGTCCTGATTGAAGAAGAACGGTGCTGCGTTCAACCAACTGGTGCCGCGATGCACATAGGCTTTGCCATGGAATGTGTTGGTACCCGAAGCGGTGCTCATGTCGATATGAGCGCCCGAGGTAGAGCCCTGGGTGGCATCGTACATCGATGCGTTCACCCGGACTTCTGACAGCATCTCGGGTGCAGGCGTGGGAATGGCGTTACCAATCGAGAGATAGATCGAAGCCAGAGTTTGGATCACTCCCCCTGCTCCCGTGCTTGAAGAAACGCCGGTGCTGTTGATCACGCGCGCCGATGGCACCTGGCTCGTGCTCTTGCCGTTGAACAGATTGCTGGCGTCAACGCCATTCAGCAGGAAGCTGTTGGAGGTATCGCGCTGTCCATTGGACCAGATGGGTGCGTTGCCCAGGCCGGAGTTCGCACCAGTACCCCCCGACAGCTCGGCATTCACGCCCGCCGATTGCACGGCGAGACCCGTAAAGCTGCCCGTCGATAAGGGCACGCTGTCGATCTGCGTCTTATCCATCACGTAACCATTGGTGGTGTCCACGGCATTCATCAGGGGCGTCGCATCCACTTCAATGGTCTGGCCTGCGGCCGCCGCAATTTTCAGCTGCACATTGAGCGTTGCCGTCCGGTTGCCCTGCACGGTAATGTGCGGCGTCTTCTGTGTTTCGAATCCTGCCGCAGCAATCGTCACGGTGTAGGATCCGATGGGCAGGTTCACAAACGAGTAGCTGCCCGCCCCCGTGGTAGTGGTAGTGCGCGTCAAAGACGTCTGCTCCTCCACCACGGTGATTGTTGCGTTGGGAATCACGCTTCCTGAGGGGTCTGCCACGTCGCCGGTGATTCCGCCAAGCGTCGATTGCGCGGCAATCTGCAGACTGGATAGCGCGAAAGCCACTGTGACCATCAGTAGCCTCAGGGAAAGAGAAGAGATTGCTCGCATGAAATACCTCAAAATACCAGCCTCAAAAAATGGGGTTTCCGTAAGCGCCTTCGGAGACCGAAAGAACGCCTCATCTGTGAAAGATCTGAATTTCTGGAATCCCTGAAAAAAGGGGAGAAACGAATCATCCGCAGCGGGCGCATTGAGCCCGTTGCTGGGTTAAGTACGGCTTGCTGTGTCTTTTCAGGATACGTGTCCAGAAATAAATATGATCTAAAGATTTAAGGTCCAAAAGATTCAGCCAGGGCATCTTCGTGTTCTCAGCCAGGCAAAATTGACACGTGTGCCTGAACAATACGCCAGCCTTCGGGCATTCGTACCCATACCTGGCTCTGGCGACCGTGAACCACGCCTGCCGCGCCAAATCGCTCGAATTCCAGCGTGATACTTGCGAAATCATGGCCAAAACTCACGATTTCGAGCCGTTTTACAGTTCGGGCGAGATTGGCCGATGGCCGGCTCTTGCGAAATGCTTCGAGTTCGTCTGGGCCATAGAGATTTTCGGTCACCCCAAATCGCATTACCTGCGGGCCGGCCCAGAACATTTGCACAAGTTTTTCCACATCGTTCGTCACAAGCGCTTTCTCATAGTGGGGGTAAAGCGCTTCCAGCTCGGCAAGGACTTCGGGATCGTTGATCGTCATCTTGCGGAGAAAAGCTCCCGTGCGGGAAGAATCTGTTTGCTCAGCGCCGCGCTTACGGTGTGCACCGGCTCGTTGACTACCTGGCTCAGACGCAGACGCATTGCCACACTGCAGAGCAGGTAGGCGTCGACATCGCTGAATCTCCAACGACTCACCAACAGATCGATCATGCGGCTGGTCGCGCCGCGCGCAGCTTCAGCAAGATCGGTCCCCGTCTCGACCACGACCCACGCATCGGCGGTCGAGTCAGGAGCAGCGGCGTCGCTGGCTTCGACGATCGGTCCCTCAAGCGGTTGGTCTTTGTGCAGTGTCAGGCGCAAAGTCACATCGAGAGGGCACTCGATTCCGTTAATGCACACCTCGCCGTCCCCTTGGGCCGCGTGCCCGTCGCCGCAACTGAAGAGCGCCCCGCGATTGTAGACCGGCAGGTAAAGCTTGGAGCCCGCACACAACTCGCGCACATCCAGATTGCCGCCAAACGGCCCAGGGGGGCGCGTGCGAAATGCGCCATCTGCGGGGCGCGCCACGCCCATGACACCCAGGAACGGCCGCAAGGGCACGACCGCAGGCGCGAGCGAACTCGTGGATTGACCCTCAAGAAGCCAATGGAACAGATAAGGCTCGCGAAAGCGCTCCTTCAGAAATCCAAGACCTTCAACGACGCTGGTCCATCCCCAACCCGAGTGCCGCGTTGCCAGGACATCCACCTGCAGCACATCGCCCGGTTCAGCTCCGTCCATCCAGATCGGGCCCGTCAACGCGTGAATTCGCGTGCGGTCGATGTGCAGATAATCTTCAGTGGACATCCCCGGCTTGACCTGGCCGCCGCTCGCATCAACGCATTCGATCTGCACTTCATCGCCCGATTCGACATGCAGTCGCGGATGCAGCGACCGGTCCCATACAGAGTGCGTTGGTTCGGCGTCGAGGCTATTCTCTTTCATCCCTCTTTCACTCGCACGGTCATCTGTACTTCCACGAGCGCGTTGCGCGGCAGGGCGTTCACGCCTACCGCTGCCCGCACATGTCGCCCCGCCTCGCCGAAAACTTTGACCAGGAGATCTGAGGCTCCATTGATGACGGCTGGAGAATCCGGGAATCCTGCGACCGCGTTGACGTAGCCGTTCACACCGATGATTTCCGCGACGCGATCCAGAGAGCCCGACTCGCGCTTCAGAACAGCAAGCTGTGTCAAGGCACAGGCACGAGCTGCCGCATAGCCGTCTTCAATCGACCGATCTGCTCCGACCGTTCCTGTAATGACACCAGCTTCATCCGTCGAAATTACGCCGGAAAGATACACAACTGTCCCCACGCGCTTGGCCGAAACATAGTTGCCGCCCGGCGCGGAAAGCTGAGGCAGAATCAATCCCAACGCAGAAAGATTATGTTCTGGAGACGCGCTCTCGGTCATTTGCATTCGAATGTAGCATGCGTGCCCCGGGAATCTTCTTTTGATTCTCGCTCGATGCACGGTAGGATGGGCCATGACAAGCGCCTCCAAACTCATCTGCGAGTCTCAGAAGCTTTGGGAGCGCCGCTCTTAGGAGGTTCACAGCTTGATCACTCGTGCCGCAAAGATCGTTCTCGTCGCGATCATTGCGCTTTTTTATACGCTCGTTGTGTTTAACAACCTTACAGACTTCGGCTCGAACTACCAGTTCGTCCAGCATGTGCTGGCGATGGATACCACCATGCCCGGCAACCACGGAATGTGGCGCGCGCTGCCCTATCCCGCCGTATATTACACGTTTTATTGGACAATTATCGCTTGGGAAATCGTCACCACGCTTCTGCTCTGGCTGGGAGTCGCAACTCTGGTTCGTGCCCGCAGCAAGGCGCCAGCGGATTTCAATGCAGCCAAGGGCATTTCCATCCTCGCGCTCTCCCTCTCCATGGTAATGTGGCTTCTTGCATTTCACACAATTGGCGGAGAATGGTTCCTCATGTGGCAATCTCACACCTGGAACGGGCAGGAAGATTCATTCCGCAACTTCGTAGAGGTCGCGCTGATCCTGATGTTCCTCACAAGGCCGGAAACGGAAGCACAGCCCTGACCCTCAATCGGCTGTAATCCCGGCTTTCTTGCGCCGCATTCCGTACCAGGCAAGGCCCGCGAGGATGTAGCCGAGATAAATGTAGGGAATGCGTGCGTGCATTGCGTCGGAAGTTGAGCGGAGATCGAAAACTGCGATCATCACCATGACCAGAACAGTAATGATGCTGACGGCCATCACCAGATGCGAATGCTGTCCCGCAGCACGGCGCGCGAAGGGCAGTGCGAGCGCGACGAGCGCGTAGGCGGTAAGGAATCCAAACACCGAAAGCGATCCCAGCAGGTCGTACATGTCTGCTCCCGAGAATGCTTTCAGGCTCATCGCAATTGTTGCGACCAGCATCAGCCCGCACGAGAGCGCGATTGCAGGCCCCGGTGTGCCATGGGTCCGGTTAGTACGGCCAAACACCGCAGGCAGCAGTTTCCCGTGTGCCATGCGGATGAGAACCCGGCCCGCAGCCGTTGTGCACGCGAGCACGCAGGCCCACATGCTGATTAACGCGCCGAAATCGATGGCGATACCCAGCGGCGCTACGCCGGCCCGCTCCGCCAGCAAGTGCAGCGGACTCGTCGTCTCGCTCAGCTTACTCGATGCTCCTCGAAATCCCAGCACCTCGGAGTAGGAGCACAGCATGAAGAACACTCCGGCCAGAATCGCCCCCTGCAAAACGGCCCGCGGAATGGTGTGGAGCGGGTTGCGTGCCTCAGCGCCGAGCGTCGTGGCGCTTTCAAATCCTACAAAGCTGAACATGGACAACACCAGCGCCGGACCCAGCGCCGAAAAGGAAGCACCCCGTAGGCGGAACTGATCCATGTCAAGATGCAGCCCAAAGTGCAGCGGCATTACCGCTAGGACCGTGACAATCAGACTTACCGATGCAACCTCGACCCACAGCATCAGCTCCGCGGATAGCTTGACGTCTCGAAATGCGATAAACGACGCCACGGCGCAAACCACCACCAGCGTAACGATGGATGGGGGAGACCAATGCAAAAACTGCGTGGAGAGCAGATTTGTGTAATAGAGTGCACCGCCCGCAACAGATGCTCCTGTGGCCACGTAGGCCAGCAGCAATCCCCACGCGGCGGCCACTCCGAAAAGCGGTGGTAATGTGTCGGCTGCGTAGCTGTAGAGCGATCCCGGTGATGCCGACAGCCTTGCGAATCGGCTCACGCAAAATCCAACGAGCAGAATTGCTCCGGTGGCCAGCAAATAGACAAACCACGTCGCATTTCCAGCCAGCGCGAACACCAGCGGGATCGTCAACGATGGTGACGTTGACGGAGCAATCGCCGAGATCGACTGGGCCAGAGTCTCGACCGGTCCCAAAACCCCCGTGTGCAGGCCATAGGTTTCGACTGCTTCACCCTGCGTGTACACGTCGACTGCTGCACCTGTCGGCTCTGCCACGGCTCCGCCTTTCGCGTTTCGGCTGTTGCCTCAGTCTTGCCTGTTAACGACTGCGCCGTCAAGAACCTCGCGTTACACTGAGGCCGATGTCTGTCGCTGCCATCATTCTTGCCGCGGGAGCAAGCCGCCGTCTCGGCCGGCCCAAACAACTCGTCCAATTCGACGGTGAGACACTCCTCGGACGGGCGTTACGCCTGGCTCAGGAGGCTGGGACCTCACCAACGGTGGCCGTTTTGGGTGCGCAATTCGAAAGCATTTCTGCAGCGATACCCTTCAACGCGGCGATATCGATATTCAACCCTCAATGGGAGCAGGGAATCTCCACTTCGATTCGCGCCGGATTGCACGAACTGGAGACACGCGCGCTTCAGGCATCCGGCGTCTTGATCATGACGTGCGATCAACCGCGCCTCACCTCGGCCCACATTTCGGCTCTGTTAGCGGAGTTTGGCAAGCTTTCTGACAATTGCATCATCGCTTCGTCCTACGCTGAAACCGTTGGAATTCCCGCGATTTTCCCCCGCAGCGTCTTTCCTATGCTTCAAGCGCTCACCGGAGACAAGGGCGCGCGCGCTGTTCTTCTGACTCCGCCCTGTCCACTCATCTCGGTGCCCTTCGACGGTGGTGAAGTCGACATTGACTTTCCTTCGGATCTGGCAAATCTGCAAAAATCCTAGCGCTCGACAGTCGCCTCGATCGATCCATGTGGTTCGTCTATCGGCACAAAGATATGGTTAGGATTGTCCTGTCCAAACGGGCTTAGATCGGCGAGCAGATGATGCAGGTTGGGCATTGCCAGTGTAATGCTCGCGATCTCCGGAGCCGCGTCCAGTGCGGCTTTCCCCATGTCAAAGAGGGTGTGTTGCACACTCAGGCTGTCGTGCGCAGCAAACTCCTTTTCCAGCGAACCGAGGATGCGTTTGCGCACGCTCGCAAAATCCGGTTCGGCCGCGGAGAACTTCCACGTCACGGTAGCGCTCGTGCCAAAAATGCGATCCCTTGCCGGCTTCAGCGTCGTCAGCTTGTCTTTGATGTACCCGGTGAATGCCGACTTCGTCGTTTTCAGAATCGTCAGGCCATCCACGCCGGAAGTGATGTTCCAGTGTGCATCTTTATCGCAAGTTGCGAGCGCGGTCTGCACTTCGGGGCCGCCCATCTTGAAGGTTGTCGGCTCCGGCCTTCCATCCATGACCATCCGTTTCCATGATTTTTCGCGTACCTCAATGCTCACACTCTCGACATGCGGATTGTTGTCGAGCAGATAATCGCCCAGCTCCACGGCAAACTCTTCGATCGTTGCAGCCTTCGAACCCCGTGCAACGAAGTACACCGTGTTCTTCATAGTGTCCGTCGGCAGCACCTTGCTGTTATCCGCCTCGGTGAAACTTGTCTCGAAGTCACCCTGCAACAGCACACGCACCGTCCACTCCTGAAAGTCGTGGTGGTCCTCATGACGCGTGATGCGCGACAGCCGCACCCGCGATTTCCCGTATCGATTCGTACCCAGTCGCGCCATCGTTCAGCTTCCTCTGTAGGTGGTGTAACTGTTGTCACTCAAAAGCAAGGGAAGATGATAGTGCGCTTCGTCCGCGCAATGCAATGTAATCGAGATCTCGGGGAAAATGCTCTTGCGCTGCATTTTGTCGAAGTATGCGCCGGTGTCGAATGTCAGGCGATAGCGCCCCGAGGCCAATTCCTCGCCAAGATCGCGGCAGCGCCCGTCGCCATCCGTCGCGCTGGACGCCAATGGAGCCCATAGTCCCTTCCGATTCACTTCCAGCGCAACCGTGATCCCTGCAGCCGGTTTTCCCAGGACAGTGTCCAAAATATGGGTCGTGATTTTGCTCATGTTGTCAGCCACTTTCCCAGGCGAATCTGTAGAATCTGCCGTTGCTGTTCCGCCGCCTCGCGCAGTTCTTCGTCTTTATTGCGGCTAAGTCGTCGCTTCAGAATCTCCAGCATTTCTTCCGCACTTTTGCCCGTTGCACACACGATATACGTGAATCCGAACAACTCCTCGTAACGTGCATTGCCCTCTGCCAGCTCTGCCAATACTCTCTCACGCGCATCGCCAATTGCCGACTGTTCCTGCCTCGACCACGCTGCAGACTGCGCGGTTGCGTGTTGCGTTCTGTGGTCACCGATCCGGGGATGGCAGGCAAACGCTTCGCGCAAGTCCTCTTCTTCCATTGTTGCCCACACACGATCTGCCGTTTCGCTCAGTTCGATAATGCTCTGGATCGGACGCGCCGCAGCCATTCCAGCCGCCCAACGCTGTGCACCGCAACAGGCAAGCATCGATTCGTTCGCCGTCTGTCGGTCCGCGGCGTTCCATTCCGCCAGCACTCGGTTCATGCCGCCGTCCCGTCCGCTGCGAGTTGCTGCAAAAACTCCTCCAAAAGATTCGCTCCAACCCTGCGCCGGTACTCCGCCGTCGAGCGAATGTCATCAATTGGCTGCGCTTCGGCCAGCAGTGCCTGTCGCGCCAGGCGAATCACTTCCGGCGTCACGGCTTTTCCCAAAAGTGCAGATTCCGTGTTGTAAAGTCGCGCCGGAAACGCTGCCAAACTCGCGGCAGCCACGCGCACTTCACTCACCAAGCCACTCTTGATCAGAGCCGTCCCAGCCAGCGCCACTTTAGAAATTGCCATCGCGCGGCGCGTGCCCACTTTGCGCAAATATTGCCGATGTTCTCCGAAGCGCCGCGGCAAATGAACCGCCAACATCAGCTCATCCGGCGCCAGGATTGTCTTCTTATAGCCCGTGTGGAAGTCAAAATAGGGTACTCGACGCTTTCCTCGCACAGAGATCAACTCCACTTCCGCGTCATAGACCAAGAGCGCGGGCGAAGAATCCGCTGCAGGGGAAGCGTTCACGAGATTTCCGCCGACTGTCGCGCGATTCTGATTCGCAATGGCGCCGATCCATGTGGACGCCTGCGCCAGCAGCGGAAAGTCTGCTGTAACTTGCGGATTCGACCTCAGATCGCGAAACGTGCTTCCCGCCCCAATTGCAAGGCTTTCGGCCCTCACGTCAACAAAGCGGAGATCGCGAACATTCCAAAGGCTCACCAGCTTCGGTGCGTTTAAACGGCCGACCGCGTGCGCGACCATCAGTTCCGTTCCGCCGGCAATCGGCGTCCACTTGCCTGGTTCGTTCGCCAGCAATTCCAAAACGGCACCAAGACTGCCGGGAGCAATCAACTCGTGCGCATTCGCATTACCGCGCATGAGCCTCACCGCGCGTTTGAGCTGCTGCAGCCACTACCGACTCAAAGATCTTGATGAACCCGGTGCAGCGGCAAAGATTGCCCGCCAGCCCTTCGCGAATCTCCGCCATGGTGGGATTCGGGTTCTTCGCCAGAAGGTGCGTCGCCGCTATCAGCATGCCCGGCGTACAGATCCCGCATTGTGCGCCCCCACATTGCAGGAAGGCCCTCTGCAGCGGATGCAGCTCCGCATCGCACGCTAATCCTTCGACTGTTTCAATCGATGCCCCCTGCGCCTGCAACACCGGTACCAGGCAGCTATTCACCAGTTCGCCGTTCATGCGCACCGAGCAGGACCCGCACTCGCCTTCGCCGCAGCCTTCTTTTGTTCCGGTCAACAGCAGGTCTTCGCGCAGCACATCCAGCAGCCGCTTCATTGGCGCCGCTTGCACAGTGCGCCTTTCGCCATTCACCATGAAATCGATCGCTGGACAGCCTTCCTTCATACCGTCGCCGCCTGTTCGATGGACTGTAAGGCGCCAAGCTTGGCGAACAGATCTTCCGGAAGCAGCGGAATCGAATCGAACCGCACACCGGTCGCATCGCGAATCGCATTCAGAATCGCCGGAGCCGGTCCATCATGCGGAAGCTCGCCAATGCCTTTCGCGCCATAAGCGCCATACCCAAACGGAATTTCTTCAAACACCACATGAATCGGCGGAATATCTTCGGCGGTCGGCATAATGTAGTTCGTCATCTGGTTATTGGCCATGTGTCCGTTCTGCAGCAGGACTTTCTCGTAGAGCGCATAACCAATGCCCTGCGCAATTCCGCCTTCAATCTGTCCCGCGGCCAGCACCGGGTTGAGCACACGGCCCACCTCCTGTACCGACCAGAAATCTTCCACTTCGGCCGCGTAGGTGACAGTGTCCACGGCCACCTGCGCCACGTGAATTGACCACGCATAGGCCGGATAGGCCTCGCCGCGATACTTCTGATCATCCCAGAAAACATTTGGCGGCGGTTCATAGCGAACCAGCGAAACCACCTCGCCTTTTGCATTCCGGAGCCGTTCGCAAGCGGCCAAAAATTCTTCGCGCGTAAAGTCCTCATCGAGCCGCGCGTGCTTTTTCAGTTCGGAAACGAGCTGCTGACACGCCCGCTCAATCAGGCGTCCCACTACCATGGATGTGCGTGACGCCACTGTTGGTCCGCTGTTGGGCACAATCTGTGTGTCCGGGGGCGCCATCTCCACGTCGTCATAGCCCAAACCAATCGCCTCGGCCGCAATCTGCGTAAGGATCGTATTCGTCCCCTGACCAAATTCAGTGCTCGACACCAGTACCCTCACTTTGCCTTCGGCTGTCACCTCAACCCCGGCCAGTGAGTTCAGGTAGCGCTCGCCCGATCCGGTGAATCCAGATCCGTGATAAAACGCCGCTATACCCATACCGCGCTTCACTGGGCTGCTCTGATTTTCCAGGGCAAAGCGCGCACGCTTTTCCAGGTATCCGCTTTCGGCAAGAGCACGATCGAGCAGCTTGTCCAGAATCACAGGCTCGCGCATCACCTGTTCTGTAGCAGTTGTGTCGCCATCATGCAAAAAATTCCGCCGGCGCAGCTCAACAGGATCCATGCCGATTGCGGCGGCAATTTCGTCCATATGTCGCTCTATCGCAAAGATCGCCTGCGGCGCACCGAATCCTCGAAAAGCTCCATAAGGTACGGTGTTGGTCGCCCACGATCGCGACTGCACGCGCACATTGGGACATACATACGGGCCGGGCGAATGCAGAGTCGCACGCGATAAGACCGTCGACGAAAGGGTCGAGTACGCGCCGCCGTCCGTCGTCACTTCTATGTCCATCGCCAGCAGCTTGCCGCTCGCGTCGAGCGCGGTCTTGTGTCGCACGCGCGAGGGATGCCGCTTTGTGGTCGCCGCCAGATCCTCCATGCGGTCGTAGACCATCTTCACGGGATGACCGCTCTTCATCGCCAGGAGCGCCGCATGAGCAGCAAGCGTCGACGGGTAATCTTCTTTCCCGCCAAACGCGCCTCCCGTTTCCGTCTGTACGACTCGCACCTTGCCCTCTGGCAAATCGAATACGGCCAGAAGCGACTTGTGCACGTAATACGGACACTGAAGTGAGCCCCACACAGTTACGCCATCTTCGGTGCTGTACGCGGCAATCATGCCGTTGTTTTCGATATAGAGATGCTCCTGCGCCCCCGTCCGGTATTCACCCTTCACGATGTGCGCCGCCTCTGCCCACACCGAATCAACGTCGCCTTTCTGCAACAGAAAACTCTTTAGCAGGTTGTCCGCTCCCCACACGATCACGTCCTGCCGCTCACTTTCCTCCATCGTAAAAATCGCGGGCAGCGGTTCGTATTCAATCTGAACTGCGTTCACCGCTTCGCGCACTCGGTGCTTGTCGGGGTGTGCCAGCAGCACGATTGCTTCATCGCAATGATTCACCTTGCCATCCGCCAGGCATGGCTGATCAGAAAAAATCAGATGAATCTGATTCGCGCCTGGAATGTCCGCGGCCGTCGCCACTGCAAACTCGTTCCAGTCCTCATTGCGGTCAAAGCGAATTTCTCTAATGAATCCACGCGGGACGCTGCTGCGCACTGTGGCCCCATACCACATGCCCTCGAGCTCGATGTCATCCACGTAGCGTGCGCGACCCAGCAATTTGTCCAAGCCTTCTTTGCGGGGGACAGATGCGCCAACGATGCGGGTTTTCGCATGCGTGCTCATGGGTGGGAAGCCGCAACGACAGTTTCGCAGTTACTGTGTCAAGAAGGCGATGTGCCAAAGTGGTTTCTTTCTCAAATAGAAGCCAACCTTCTCGATCCCGGAAAGGGCTAGTGCGACTGCGAAATCGCTCAGAATCCACTTACGGGTTGTGGCATAGGATACATCGAAGCCGCGCAGAATCAAAACTGTGAGAATCAGCTCGCCAGCGCAGCCAGCGTGCGCGCCAGCACGTGGACGCCGCTGCCAATCCAGCCCGGCGAAGCGTACTCATCGGGCCGATGGCTTACTCCGCCCCTGCATGGAATGAACAGCATAGCCACTGGTGCAAGGCGCGCCATAAAAAGTGAATCGTGATAGGCGCGGCTTACCATTTTCATATATTTCTTGCCTGCGTCCATGGCGGCTACTTCCAAAGCAGTCAGAATCGCCGGATCGCAGGAAGCCGGCGGATCGGAATTCACCATTTCGGTTGAAATTTTCACGTCTCTGCGTTGCTCAACCTGTCGGCACGTTGTAAACAAGTTTTCCAACACTGAATCGCGCCGCGCGCCGTCCGTATCGCGGATGTCAGTCTCTAGCCGCACCCGCGAAGGAATGCTGTTTACGGCGCCGGGGAAAACCTCGCAAACTCCCACCGTGGCAACCGTATCGATCGCACCACTCGATTTCGCCGCCGATTCTAACGCGAGGATCAACTCCGCCGCGGCCGCCAGGGCGTCCTTGCGACCTGGCATCAGCTTGGCGCCCGCGTGTCCGCCTTCGCCTTCGATCAACACGCGCACACTGGCCGGCGCCGCAATGTGCGTGACCAGGCCCAGATCGAGCCCTTCCTGTTCCAGCAGGGGGCCTTGCTCAATATGCAGCTCCAGGAATTGGTGAAACCGTCCTGGCTTCAGCGCGACAGACTCCAATTCGCCGTCGAAACCCGCTTTTGTGCGTAGTTCCTCGAGCCCGTCGCCTTCCTTGTCCCGTAACGCGCGCGCTTGCTCCGTCGTCAGCACGTTGGCCATCATGCGGCTTCCCAGGCAGCCGATACCGAATCGCGTCGGCTCTTCCGAGGTAAAAATCACCAGCTCGATGGACCGTCGCGGCTTGAACCCCAGCTTCTGCAGAACGCGAATCGCTTCGAGTCCGCCCAGCACACCCACACAGCCGTCGTAGAGGCCCGCATTCGGAATCGCGTCGATGTGCGAACCTGTCCCGACCGGCGCAAGGTCCGGCTCGCTGCCCTCCCACCGCGCAAAGGTGTTGCCGATCGCGTCTTCGTTGACCGTGAGACCCGCCTTCACGCACAAACCCTTCACATACGCGCGTGCTCGCAGGTCTGCCTCGCTGAATACCACACGCGTGACAACGGGCGGATCGGCCTCCGTGATCTGGGCCAGCGTCATCAGTTCCGCGAGCAGGCCATCGATGCTCAGATTCGTATCCGCAACCGTCATCGCCTACGCTCCCAGCGGGTGCCTGCGCCAATCTTTGTAGATGAGATACTTCGCCGGCTTCTTTCCCAACGCGCCAAACCATTGCGGGCAATACGGCGCCATCCAGATAAAGTCCCCTGCTTCCACCGGATACCACGCATCGCTCAACTTGTAGATGCCGCCACCCTCCAGCATCAGCAATCCGTGTTCCATGACATGAATTTCGACCATGCTCAACGCCGCCCCGGGCTCGTACGTCATGGTGTTCACGGCGAAGTCATAGGGCGGCCCGTCGGGCATCAAAGAGCGTACACGCAGGGCCTCATCCCCCATCAAGGCCACTGGCGCAACCTTGCTTTCGTTCCCCACGACAACCTGGGGAACGGCAGCGTTCGCCTCCGGTTCGTAGGGCTTCTCAATCACTGCGGCGCGTGACTTCTTCGTCGCACGTGCCGCGTGTTCGCATCCCTGAGGCAGAAACGCAAAGCCACCCGGCTTGAGCGCATGCTTTTTCCCTTCCACCCGTAGCTCGAGCGCGCCTTCGATGACATAGAGAAACCGTTGCGCCGGAGTGGGTCCGAGGGCGCCGCCGGACGCAAACTCGGCCGTCATCTGCGTGAACTGCGCGCCCAGCTGCGGAGCCACATGCACCACGAATTCCACGCCGCTCGCACCAGGCAGCGGTGTGCGAATGAACGTGTCCGGCGTCTGCAGCAAATGATCTTGCTTCAAACTGCTGCGCGTTGCTCCTAAATGATGCACGCTCGACCTCAAACAGGGAATTCCGTTGTCCGATTCTATCCAACCTCGGCAGAGAGCCGTTTCAAAAATTCAAGCCCGACTTTGAGCGAAGCCTCCACGTCAACTTCGCGTACCGTCTCTGCCGGGCTGTGGCTTACTCCGCCTGGACTGCGTAAGAACAACATTGCGGTCGGCAATCGCGCAGCCATGACCATCGCATCGTGCCCGGCCCCGCTGAAAATCTGCCTCGGCGCAAAACCGCCCGCCGAAATGGATTCCGTCAGAAACGACGTCAGACGCTCGTCCATCGTCACCGCCGGCTGATCCATCTGCCGCGAGTATTCCACCGCCAGTCCGCGCCGCGAGGCAATCGCATTGGCTGCCTCGATCAGTTGTTCAACAGCGCCCAGTCGCGAGGCATCGTGCGGATGCCGTGCATCGAGCGTCATTTTTGCGGTTCCTGCAATCACATTCCCGGCGTTGGGAGTTGCGACGATCTTGCCCACTGTGGCCGCCAGCCCTTTTGTTTGCTGCGCCAGCCCCTCCACGGCAGCAATCCATTCTGCGGCGCCGGCCAGGGCATCGTGCCGCAAATCCATTGGCGTCGTTCCCGCATGGTTCGCCTGTCCCACAAACTCCATGGTCAAGCGTGACTGCCCCACAATCCCGGTCACCGCTGCAACCGAAAGTCCTTCCGCTTCGAGCACTGGACCTTGCTCAATGTGCACCTCAATAAATCCGATTGCACCGTCGTTCACTTCCGCGTTGCCAAGATCTGCTGGATCGAGCCCAAAACTTCGCAATGCTTCTTCGAGCGAGACTCCATTGCCGTCTTTCAAAGTCAGCAACTCTGCGTCAAATCTTCCTGCCACCGCGCGGCTGCCAATAAACGGAACGCCAAAGCGCACGCCTTCTTCTTCAGAGAACGCGATCACTTCGATCCCATACGGTGCATCGATCTCCTGCGCCATCCCGACCCATTCCAGCGCCAGCATCACTCCCAGCACGCCGTCGTAGGCACCGGCGTCCGGCACCGTATCAATGTGCGAGCCAATGAGCAGCCGCTTTGCGCTTTTGTTCTTGGGTGTCCATAGGCCGCGCAGGTTTCCCGCTGCATCCACGCGCGCCGTCATCCCCAGCGCTTCCATTCTTGCGCGCAGATGAGCATGCACCAAGCGAACCGGAGGCGTTAAAAATCGCCGCGTAATCCTTTCCGGATCTTCGCTCATCGTTGCGATCTGCTTGCATTCCTCAATCGCGCGCCGCGCCCGTTCACTCATCCTCTTGCCAACTCTTTCCCTCTGGGATTCCCCACAAACGCGCCCTCGCCGTAGACTTGCTCGCCGCGCAGCCAGGTCTGCCGCACGCGTCCCCGCAGTTCCACGCCAAGATAGGGCGAAATTCTGTGGCGAAAATGAAGATCGTCCTCTGTTACGGTCCAGGTCAAATCGGGCTCGAATACAACAAAGTCTGCATCCGCATGCTCCGCCAATATTCCCTTGTGTCCCGTCATGCCCGCCAGTCGTGCAGGCCCTGACCCCATCCACTTGCCAAGCCTTTCCAACGGCACGCCTCGCGTTTGCATTGCCGTCCAAAGCACCGGCAGAGCCAGCCCCATTGTGGCAATACCACCCCAAGCCGTGTCCCAGCGCCCTTCCTCGCGACGCTTCATCTCTGGCGGGCAGGGTGAATGGTCCGTAACGACGAAATCGATCTTGTCCTCAAGCAAAGCCTGCCACAACGCCTCTCGATTCATTGCATCGCGTATCGGTGGTGCGCACTTGTGTTCCGTCGCGCCATCCGGAATCTCCTCTGCAGCGAACCACAAATACTGCGTGCACGTTTCAACTGTCACTTGCACGCCCCGCGCCCGCGCCTTCGCGAGCATGGGCAACGCCTGCGCGCTCGACAGATGGACAATATGCACCGGCGTTTCAAACTCCTCGGCCAGCCTGATCAGGAGGGCAATTGCTTCCAGCTCTGCCGCATCCGGCCGTGACTTGAGATAGGTTGAGTACGACCGCCAGTCCTCGTCCGCGCCATACAGCGCATGGCTCGCTGTGTCCACCGGCCCAGCCACCTCGGCATGTGCCAAGAGGGGCAGTCCTGACCCACGCAGCTGCTGCATTGCTGCGCGCAGATCGTTCTCATCGACCCATGCAAATCCGTCGATGCCCGAGTGAATCAGAAAGCACTTGAATCCCGGAACTCCGGCTTTGGCCAACGGATTGATCTCGTGCGCGTTCCCGCGTACGACCCCGCCCCACGCGGCCCAATCTACCCACGCCTTTCCTTGGGCTACGGTGCGCTTCGCTTCCAGCGCGGGCACATCGATCGTCTCGGGCACGCAGTTCAGGGGCATGTCCACCAGCGTGGTCACGCCGCCCGCGGCTGCTGCACGTGTCGCCGTCCAAAAGCCTTCCCACTCCGTGCGGCCCGGCTCATTGATGTGTACATGGGTGTCCACCAGCCCCGGCAGCAACACAGCTTCGCCAAAATCATGCATCTCGGCGCCGGCCGGTGCGTCATCCCCGCTCAGCACTGCGGCTATGCGCCCTGCTTCCGCCACAATTGTCGCGGGCCTCAAACCTTGTGCTGTCAGGACGCGGGTTGACCGGAAGGCCTGTGCCATACTGTCTTTAACTTTCGCCGAGCGTGAAAAGGAAATCCCCGTCGTTCGATGTCCAGCCTACCAAATCCAGAGTTTCTGCGGCGTGCCATTGCGCTGGCCACGGAGAATGTCCAAACGGGCAAGGGCGGACCCTTCGCCGCTGTGATTGTTCGCGACGGTGTCATCGTGGGCGAAGGCGCCAACAGCGTCACATCGACTTATGATCCAACGGCACACGGTGAAGTCAACGCAATCCGCGCGGCATGCAAGGCTCTGGGCACTTTCACACTCAAAGGCTGTCAGCTCTACACCAGCTGCGAACCTTGTCCCATGTGCCTGGCGGCGTCCTATTGGGCCCGGCTCGACGCGATTTACTACGGCTGCTCCGCCGCAGATGCCGCCCGTGCCGGATTCGACGATGCCTTCCTGTATGCCGAATTCCGCAAAGACGCTCCCCAACGGCAGCTTCTCTCCTCCCAATTGCTTGGCGACGAAGCGTGGTCCAGCTTTGCCGTCTGGATCGCTTCCACAAACAAGATCGAGTATTGACTCGGCGCTGCGCAAAAGGCTCTCTGAGTAGAGAATCTGGCTTGTACAGACCACCTCTCCTGCAACAAACCCATTGCCCATCCCGCATCCATGCTTTAACGTCTAAGACTCATACGATCTGTGGAGTTGGCGCGTTATGCCCCGAGTAATTCGATGTTCCATCATCCAGGCTTCCAATGCCGTGCCGGCCACAGAGCCTCTCGCCGCGCAGAAAAAGGCCATGATCGAAAAGCACGTTGGCCTCATCCGCAAGGCTGCCTCCGGTGGCGCGCAAATCGTTTGTCTCCAGGAGATTTTCAACGGCCCCTACTTCTGCGCCGAGCAAGAAACGAAATGGTACGAATCCACCGAGTCAGTCCCGGGTGGCTCCACCGTTACCTTGATGCAGTCGCTTGCCAAAGAGCTCGGCATCGCCATGGTGGTGCCGGTCTATGAAGTAGAGCAGGAAGGCATCTTCTATAACACCGCCGCTGTTCTCGGGCGCGATGGCACCTACCTCGGCAAATACCGCAAGACGCACATCCCTCATGTCGCTCCTGGTTTCTGGGAAAAGTTCTACTTCCGTCCCGGCAATCTCGGCTACCCCGTTTTCGATCTCGGTTTCGCCAGGATCGGCGTCTATATCTGTTATGACCGCCATTTTCCAGAGGGCGCGCGCTGCCTCGGCCTCAACGGAGCCGAAATCGTCTTCAACCCTTCAGCCACCGTCGCAGGTCTCAGCGAATATCTGTGGAAGCTTGAGCAACCTGCCCATGCCGCTGCAAACGGTTACTTCATCGCCGCCATCAACCGCGTCGGCACTGAGCCGCCCTGGAACATCGGCGAATTCTACGGCTCCAGCTACTTCGCCAATCCGCGCGGCCAGATTGTTGCCCAGGCCTCACGCGACAAGGATGAAGTGCTTACCGCCGATCTCAACCTTGACGAAATTGCCGACGTGCGCCGCACCTGGCAATTCTTCCGCGACCGCCGGCCCGATCTCTACGGCCCCATCGTCGCGTCCTGATTTTTGATACTTTTGATTCACTGTTGTGCTGCGCCAGCTTGCAGGTTCTTGCGGTGACGTAAATAGAAGAGAGTCCCCAGAGGTCCGGATGAGTACCGAAACACTGCCCGACGATCCAAAACTGCGAGAGCGGTTTACTGAACTCAAGCGCGCGCTCACACCCCAGGCCGCCACCATCGAGGCCAATCGCTGCCTTTATTGCTTCGATGCGCCCTGCACCTCGGCCTGCCCTACTCATATCGATGTGCCCGGCTTCATCAAGCGCATTGCCAGCGGCAATCTGCGAGGCTCCGCACTCCGCATTCTCGATGCCAACATTCTTGGAGGCAGTTGCTCACGTGCCTGTCCGGTCGACGTTCTATGCGAAGGCGCCTGCGTTCTGCATCGTCAGGGTCGCCATCCCATTCGCATCGCCCAGTTGCAGCGTCACGCCATCGACGCCTTCCACTCCAGCGGCGAAGAGCTGCTGAAAGCGCCTCCCGGTTCGCGTCACGTCCGAGTTGCCTGCATCGGCGGCGGTCCCGCATCGCTGGCATGTGCTGCCGAACTCTGCCGCCAGGGTGCGCACGCTACCATCATCGAGCGCCGCCAACTTCCCGGCGGCCTAAATACCTACGGCGTGGCCGAATACAAGTTGCGCGCCGCCGACAGCCTCCGCGAAATCGAGCTCATTCGCCAGATGGGCGTCGAGTTCCGCTTCGGCGCTGGCGTTCAATCCGCCGACGACCTCCGAGCGCTCGAAGCCGAGTTCGACTTCATCTTCCTCGGCATTGGCCTCGGCGCGATGCAGCGCCTCAATATTCCCGGCGAAGACAGCAAGGGCGTGATGAATGCGCTCGAACTCATCGCCGAATACAAGACCGGCCGTCTGCGCGAACTCTCCGGCACAGTGGTCGTCGTCGGCGCAGGCAATACCGCCATTGACGCCGCCAATGCCGCGCGCCGCCTGGGCGCAGAAACTGTCTATCTCCTCTATCGCCGCGGCGAAGCCGATATCTCCGCCTTCAACTTCGAGTACGAACATGCCAAGCAGGAAGGCGTGCAGTTCCTGTGGCGCCGCCAGCCTTTCTCACTGCGCACCGACGAACACGGCCAGCTCCTGCTTGATACCGTGCAGGTCCGCGAGGTCGATAAGAAGCTGCTCCCCATTCCCGAATCGCATTTCACCATCGCCTGCAATCTCGTCGTTCCCGCCATTGGTCAATCACCCATTGCCCAGCTCATGCGAGACTTCTGCCAGATCGACATACGTGATGGCAACATCGTCATCGATCGCGAAACGGGCCGCACCAGCAACCCGCGCTACTTTGCCGGCGGCGATTGCGCCAACGGGGGCAGGGAAGTGGTCGACGCCGTGGCCGATGGCAAACGATCCGCTCTCGCCATGCTCAAGATCGCGGAGGCCGTGTATGCCTGATATTCATGTGCGTGGCTTCGCTGGAAAAATCAATTCGCCCAATCCGTTCTGGCTCGCATCGGCACCGCCCACCAATTGCGGCGAGCAGATCATGCGCGCCTTCGATGCCGGCTGGGGCGGCGCCGTGTGGAAGACCATCGGCGAGCCCGTCACCAATGTCAGCTCGCGCTACTCCGCCACCGATTGGCAGGGTCTGCGCGTCATGGGCTTTAACAACATCGAGCTCATCAGCGACCGAAGCATCGAAGTCAATCTGCGCGAAATGTCCGACGTAAAGAAGCGCTATCCCTATCACACCGTCATCGCTTCGCTCATGGTTGAGTCCAGGCGCGAGTCCTGGCACGAGATCGTCGCGCGCGCTGAAGATGCCGGTGCCGACGGCCTCGAGCTCAACTTCGGCTGTCCGCATGGCATGAGCGAGCGCGGCATGGGCTCGGCCGTGGGCCAAGTGCCCGAATACGCCGAGATGATCACGGGTTGGGTTAAAGAAAAGGCGCGTACGCCGGTCCTCGTCAAGCTCACGCCCAACATCACTGACATTCGCACCGTGGCTCGCGCAGCCAAGCGCGGGGGCGCCGACGGCCTCTCCGCGATCAACACCATCAACTCCATCACCGGCATCGATCTCGATACGCTCACGCCGCGTCCCAACGTCGATGGCAAAAGTTCGCATGGCGGCTACTGCGGACCTGCGGTCAAGCCCATCGCGCTCAACATGGTGCAGCAGGTCATGGCCGATTCCGAGTCCGCGTTGCCCATGTCCGCCATTGGCGGCATCGAAAACTGGCGCGACGCGGCCGAATTCGTCCTCCTCGGCGCGGGTACGGTCCAGGTCTGCACCGCTGTCATGCACTACGGCTACCGCATCGTCGAAGACATGGCCGAAGGCCTCGAAAGCTGGATGCGCACCAAGGGCTTCGCCACGCTCGACGACTTCCGCGGCCTCTCGCTTCCGCGCGTCACCGACTGGAAAAACCTCAACCTCAACTACAAAATCGTCGCCCGCATCGACGAGCAGAAGTGCATCGGCTGCGATCTCTGCCACATCGCCTGCTGGGACGGCGCGCATCAGTGCATCCATCTCGACCGCGTCTCCGGCCCAGTCAACGGTCACGTCGAGTTGCACCCCACGCCGACGGACAACGAAGCCCGCACCCTCTCCAGCATTACCGTCACTCCGGTCACCCGCAAAGAGCGCGCCGCAGTCTTCGAGCAGGGGCCATTTCTCGCGCCGATCTCGAAGATTCCGCGCGTCGACGAAACCGAATGCGTCGGCTGCAATCTCTGTTCGCTGGTCTGTCCCGTCGATCAGTGCATCACTATGGTCCAAGTCGACAACGGCCTGCCCCCGGAAACCTGGGAGCAGCGTATCCACGGCGCAAACCAAGTGATTCAACCCCAACGAGCCTGACGTCTGTTCGCTGACTCGCCGGCCATCCGACCTGCTAACCTTTTCCATCATGGCTTCCGTTCTCATCCAGCACGGCACCATCGTCAACGCCGACTCCTCGGTCAACGCCGACATCCTCATCGACAACGGCGTCATCAAGGAAATCCGTCGCGGCATCCCCACCACTTCCGCGCAAACCATCGTCGACGCCACCGGCCTCCTGCTTCTTCCCGGCGGCATCGACGCGCATACTCACCTCGACATGCCCTTCGGCGGCACCAACTCTGCCGACGACTTCCTCACCGGCACCAGGGCCGCCGCCATCGGCGGCACTACCACCATCGTCGACTTCGCCATCCAGGCCCGCGGAACAAAAATGCGCACCGCGCTCGACACCTGGTGGAAGAAGGCCGAAGGAAAAGCCTGCATCGACTATGGCCTGCACATGATCGTGACCGATCTACCCGACGCCGGCCTCGAAGACATGGACGACATGGTGCGCGAGGGCGTGGCCAGCTTCAAGCTCTTCATGGCCTACCCCAACGTGCTCATGGTTGACGACGCTACCATCTTCAAGGCCATGCGCCAGACCGCGAAAAACGGCGCTCTCATCTGCATGCACGCTGAAAACGGCTCGGTCATCGACGTCATCGTGCAGCGCGCTCTCGCCGAAGGCAAGACCGCTCCCATCTACCACGCCCTCACTCGTCCCACGCGCGCTGAAGCCGAAGCCGTTCATCGCGCCATCGCCCTGGCCGAGATGGCTGGCGTCCCCGTCTACATCGTCCACCTCTCCAGTGAAGACGCGCTCAACCAGGTCCGCGAAGCCCGCGACCGAGGACTGCCCGCCTTCGCTGAAACCTGCCCGCAATACCTGCTCCTCTCGCTTGAAGATGTGCAGGACAAAGGCTGGGAAGGCGCAAAATACGTCTTCACGCCGCCCCTGCGCGAGAAGCGCAATCAACCCAAACTCTGGGAAGGCCTGCGCAAAGACAATCTCCAGGTCGTCTCCACCGATCACTGTCCGTTCTGTTTCGAAGATCAGAAGGCTCTCGGCAAAGACGACTTCACCAAGATTCCCAATGGTGGTCCCGGCATCGAAAACCGCCTCCAGCTTCTGCATCATCACGGCGTCGGCAAGGGCAACTTCTCGATCAATCGCTTCGTTGAACTCGTCTCCACCGCGCCCGCGCGCATCTTCGGCATGTACCCAAAGAAAGGCATCCTCGCGCCCGGTTCCGACGCTGACATCGTTCTCTGGGATGCCACAGCGCAGCACACCATCTCTGCCGCCACGCATCACATGCGCGTCGACTACTCCATGTTCGAAGGATTCAAAGTGCGCGGCAATGCGCGCGACGTCTACTCGCGGGGCGAGCTGATCGTCTCCAAAGGCGAATTTATCGGCGCACCCGGCCGCGGCCAGTACCTCCGCCGCACAGCTCGCGGCGGCGCCTGGAAATAACCCTGTAGCGTCCCGAATTGTCAGCCCGATCCGTTGCCGGCCCAGGTTCCGCGATCTCGCGGCTGCGCCCTTCGCCCTGCACCTGCCCGCTAAGATCGTCTTGACTTAATACTCAGACATCTATATAAAGACATCTGAGTATGGCAAAGACTGATTCCCTGCAGGGTTCGCTCGATTTACTGGTCCTCAAGATCCTGTCGCGCCGCCCGCGTCTTCACGGCTACGCCATCATGGCCGCCATCACCGATACATCGGGCGAAGTGCTGCGTGCAGAGGAGGGCTCGCTCTATCCGGCGTTGTATCGCATGGAAGAAGCGGGTTGGATTCGCGCCGAGTGGGTCAAGAAGGAGACCGGTCGTCGTGCCAGGATCTACGAACTCACCGCCGCCGGCAAAAAGCAACTGGGCGTGGAGGAGTCGCGCTGGCAGTCTGTCAGCCTTGCAATCAATCGAGTTCTCCGGGAGGCATGACATGTCCCTGTGGTCACGCATCTCAAATGCCTTGCACGGCGAGCGCCTGAATCGCGAGATCGAAGAAGAATTGCAGTCCCACATGGAAGAAGCCATTGCCTCGGGGCGTGCTCCATCGGAAGCCCGTCGCGCATTCGGCTCCGCGTTGCGTGCCCGCGAGGCGAGCCACAGGATTCGCGCCGCCCAGGGTCTTGAGTCGCTTCTCGCGGATGTACGCTTCGGCTGGCGACAACTCTGCCGCAACAGGGTCACGTCCGCGGCCGCGGTGCTTTCGCTCGCTCTCGGCATCGGCTCCTGTTTCGCGGCCTTCCGTCTCATCGACGCACTGCTCTGGCGTCCCCTGCCCATCTCTAATTCCAGCAAACTCTACGTCCTCTCCCGCAAGATGATTGGCTTATACGGCAAGCCTGCCGAGGACGCACACTGGTCCACGCCGGCGTTCAAGGTCATGCGCAATGCCGTCCGCTTGGACCTGAAGGACCAGGCCGACCTCATCGCCATCAGCGACAGCGACCGCACCGACATCACTTGGGCAAGCGATGACGACATCGAGAAGGCCCACGTCGCCTATGTCTCCGGCAACATGTTCCCCCTCTTCGGCCTTGAGCCGGCGCTCGGCCGCTTGATTACGCCCGCTGATGACCGCGGCCCCGGTGAACATCCCTATGCGGTCCTCTCCTGGGACTATTGGAATCACCGCTTCGGACGCGATCCCCACATCCTTGGCCGCTCGCTCCGCACCGGCGACCAGACCTTCGAAATCATTGGCGTCGGCCCGCGCGATTTCACGGGAACCGAAAAGGGGACTGTCACCGACGTCTTTCTGCCCGTCAGCATGAACAGGTTCGCCAACCAGGATGACATTACCTGGCACCTCATCTTTCTTATGCTGAAGCCCGGCGTCAATCCGGCCACCGCCCTCGAGCCGCTCCGCCAGCACCTCGCGGCAGTCAGTCGCGCCCTCGAAGCGGAATGCTCCGAGTGCCTCCGCGGCATGACCCGGTTGGATGTCGAGCGCTTTCTCAATCAGACGCTCGTCTTCCATCCGGCCGGCGCCGGCATCTCTGATCTCCAGAAGGACTATCGCCGATTTCTCGCCATCCTCGGTCTCCTGGTTGCTCTCGTTTTGCTCATCGCCTGCGTCAACGTCGCCAACATGATGACCGCGCAGGCTGCCGCCCGCTCCCATGAGATGGCTCTCCGCATCTCGATCGGCGCCGGCCGCCGCCGCCTCGTCCAGCTCATCCTGTGCCAGAGTGCACTGCTCGCTCTCCTGGCTTCCGTCCTTGGCTCATTCTTTGCCGCGTGGTCGGCTCCCTTTGTGCTCAGCCTCGTCAATCCGCCCGACAACCCTGCGCGCCTCGATCTCCCCGCGGATGGACGTGTGCTTCTTTTCGGCTTCGGGCTAATGGTCCTCATCGTCCTCTTGCTCGGTTTGCTTCCCGCACTCCGCGCCTCTGCTGTCCGGCCTGTCGCCGCCCTCAAAGGCGGAAATGATCCGCACGCGCCACGCCGACTCATGCGCGGAGCCATCGCTCTTCAGGTCGCTTTCTGTTACCTCGTCCTCTTTCTGTCTTCGCTCTTTGTCACTTCCTTCCAGCGCCTCGAGAACCGCCCCCTCGGATTCTCCACCGACCGTCTGCTCCTGCTCCAAACCGTTGCCGGCAAAGGCCAACTCCCCGTCGTGTGGAATCAAACTGCGGAGGCGCTTCGTGCCGCCCCCGGCGTCGACTCGGTCGCCATCTCGGGCTGGCCGCTACTCGGACGCATCAAAATCAATAGCGACATCTCCATCAACGGCGCGCCCCCGAGTCCGACTCCCGCCTTTTTCCTGAACGTTTCCCCAGGCTGGCTCTCGACCATGAAGATCCCCCTGGTGGCCGGTCGCGACTTTCTCCCCGAAGACAACTCGCCGGGAGTTGCCATCGTCAACGAAACCTTCGTCAGGACTTTCTTCCCCGGCGTCGGCCGTGCAACTGACGCCATCGGCCGCACCTTTTCGCGCGGCGCGAATCGACCCCTCAACAAGATCGTCGGCGTCACTCCAGACGTCCCCGACCACGACCTGCGCGAGCCCAATCGTGCTGTCTTCTATGTTCCCTTCGCAGGAATCGACGCCAAATCCGCCCCCACGGTCGAGGGCTTCGCCACCTTTGTCGTTCACAGCGACGCCCAGAACCCGCTCACCCTCGCTGACTCCCTCCGCAAGCTCGTCGCGCAGCGCCACAACCGCCTTCGCGTCTCCAACGTCACCACCGAACTCGACCTGGTCCGCGACCAGACCATTCGCGAGCGCCTCATCGCCATGCTGGCCGCCTTCTTTGCCGTCGTCGCTCTCCTCCTCGCGGGCATCGGACTCTACGCAGTCCTCAACTACTCCGTCCTTCAGCGCCGCCGCGAGATCGGTATCCGCATGGCGATCGGCTCGACGCGTGTCGGTATCGTTCGCATTGTCACCCTCGATGTCTTCCTGATGATTACGCTCGGAAGCTGCGCAGGCGTCGCACTCGGCGTCGGCGCGGCGCACTATGTCGCTTCGCTTTTCTACCAGGTCAAAGCAACGGATGCAGATATGCTCGCGCTGCCGGCATGCGCAATTCTCGTCACAGCACTCATTGCCACCTTGCCTGCCATTCTCCGCGCGCTGCACACAGACCCCACCGAAATCCTGCGCACCGAGTGAGAGGCCCGGAAGAGCATCAACGCATCAACCTGCACAAATAATCGGTGCCCCATTCATGCGCAGTTTTATCGCGCATGAGCGGGACAGCAACGAACCCGACCAGCTCGATGCGAATCACACTCCTCCGATGATGCGGAATAAGTCAACGTTGAACGGGTAGATTTCGCTTCGACTTGGAACCGTGGGCAGGTAAAGCACGCAAACTTCCGATCCAACCTCCCGAGAATGATCGTTGAGACAGCGGCCAACCTCTAGCTCTCCAGTGGTTGCATTTCGGAAAGTGTAGGTCAGGGCAAATCCGTTCTTGCTTGGTCCCACGCATTCCGTGATTGAGCCGCAAACACAGAACCCTTCGATCGCCAGTCGCCGCTGCTTAGGGAGCTTACTGCCAATCAAAAGACCAAAGATGCACAAAAATGCTGGGTAAATGAGTCCAAACAAGTACGGAAAAGTCGAAGCCTTCCAGCCCACGGCTTTATTGACGCTCGGATCTTGAGCCAAATATTGAATGGGTAAGAGGTCGTACTGTTTGAGATTTCTCCATTCGCTCTTCGGAATATCCGATTTGCCGTTATAGTAGGTTCCATTCACCTCAAAGGTGTAACTGACGTAAGGCACTGACGCTTTGCCCGAAGTCCACTTGCTTGTGATTTGCCCCGAGGCCTGAATCCCATCCTTTTGCAGCGCCTCTTGCGTAGCCCTCTCCTTCGTCAAATCGTGCATCATGTAGATCGCGAGTCCAACTCCGATCGAGAAAAAGAATGCAGCTGTAAAAACATTGAGCCATCCCGTGCCCGTCATGCGCACACTGCGCGGCGTCGCCATTCGTAACTCAGAAGGGATTTCTCCCAGGACAGATGAATCCGTCTGAAGGTTCATTGCGGCTGAAGTCTCCTCATAGAAGGCTGGCTCATTCTAGAGCGAATCAGGCGCGTCCACACTTCCTTATCGCCTTCTCACGGGCCTTGCTGTATATCTATCTCCACCCGGAGGCCCCTTGTCCGTCGTCGACCCATCTCTCTCCAATAGCGACCTTCGCCCCACCACGCCCACGCAACGCACCTGGACGACCTACAACTACATTGCCCTCTGGTTCTCCATGTCTATGGAGATCACCACCTATAAGCTTGCCTCCGGCCTCATCGACAAGGGCATGGATTGGAAGCAGGCCATCGCCACTGTCCTGCTCGGCAATCTCATCGTTCTCGTCCCCATGCTGCTCAATGCCCATGCCGGCGCCAAATACGGCATCCCGTTTCCCGTTTTCATCCGCGCGCCCTTCGGCGTCCGCGGAGCCAACCTGCCTGCACTCCTGCGCGCCATTGTTGCCTGCGGTTGGTTTGGCATTCAGGCCTGGATCGGCGGCACCGCCATCCACTCCATGCTGCTCATCATCGCTCCGAGCCTGGCGAATTCGCCGGGTGCCCTCTGGGCCTGCTTCCTCGGCTTCTGGCTCCTGAACATGGCCGTCGTCTGGCGTGGCGTCGAATCCATTCGACATCTTCAGGCTTTTGGTGCCCCCTTCATGTTCATCATGGCCGCAGCGCTGCTCATCTGGGTGCGCGTTAAGGCAGGCAGCTTCGGATCCATGCTTTCCACGCCCAGCCACTTCCACTCCACGCACGCGTTTCTCGCCGTATTCTTCCCTTCGCTCACCGCGATGGTCGGCTACTGGGCAACGCTCGCTCTCAACATTCCCGACTTCACCCGCTACTCCAAATCGCAAAGCGCGCAGTCCTGGGGACAGGCCTTCGGTCTGCCCGTCGCTATGACTCTTTACACCTTCGTCGGCATCTCCGTTACCTCTGCGTCAGCCGTCTTGTTCGGCCATCCCATCTGGGACCCTATCGAGCTCATGGGAGCATTCCATCAGCCCCTCGTAGCCTTCCTCGCCATGATTGCCATTCTCGTCGCCACCCTCAACGTCAACATCGGCGCCAACGTCGTTTCGCCTTCCAACGACTTTTCCAACCTCTACCCGCGTCTCATCAGCTTTCGCACCGGCGGCCTCATCACCGGCTTTCTCGGCCTCGCCATGTGTCCGTGGAAACTCCTCGCCTCACCCGACGCGTATATCTTTGGCTGGCTTGTTGGCTACTCCGGCCTGCTCGGACCCGTCGCCGGCATCATGGTCGCCGACTACTTCCTCATCCGCCACACCGAACTCGATGTCAACTCGCTCTATCACTCCGCAGGCGCCTATCACTACAGCAAAGGCGTCAATCCACGCGCCATCGTTGCGCTGGTTGCCGGCGTAGGCCTCGCCCTTATCGGCCTCTTTTATCAGCCGCTGCATTTCCTCTATGACTATGCGTGGTTCGTAGGCTTCTTCGTCGCAGGGATCCTCTACGTAGTGCTCATGCATACCGCCGCACCCGTGACCAACGAGCCATTTGCAACGAGTGAAGAGATTGCCTAGCTTTTATAAGTCACTGGTTCCTGCTGTCAGAACAGCACCCGCGCCTCGGCAATCAAATTGTGGTTGTAGGTGTGGAATCCCGAGGTCGCAATCTGCATCCCGCTGTCGATGATGAAGAATGGATGCGTCGGTCTCCATTCCTTACGGCGCACCACATAAAACGCTACCGGGGTTACAAAATTCTGCATCCTTCCATCGTGGCTTCCCGCAAAGTAAAACGTCGCATTGTTTTCGACCTCAAACCAAACCTGGCGGGTCGCGTGCATCTGCGCTAGCGCACTCCAGGCAATCGTGCGCCCTTGCGTCGCGATCTTGCCCGTAGGCATTATCCCGCCCACTGACGAGATCACGTCGAAACGCCGCTTAAATGCATATGCCCCCGCCAGCGTCGGACAAAACGAATCCGTCAGCGCGCCGTTCTTGTGACTTCCGGTTGCGAACGTATGGTTCACCATGGCCGCCAGCGCAAAGTTTCCTGCCTCGGCATTGCCTGAGGCAATGCGTACCTTCACCAGCGCCGCGGTGTCGCCCTCGCCATCCGCCGCGGTGCTATTGTGTGCAATAAACGGCGGCGCCATCCAGTCAAACTCGAACCGCCTGAACGCAACCAATCCGGCCCCGCGCGCATTCCCGAAGTTCACCGTTTCCGCTCCTGTTTCGGTGTATTCATGGGAAACCGAGAAGCGCGCATATTGAATCAACCTCGGATCGGCTGCCACCAGTGGCGTGATGAGTGCCGGTTGCAAAGCTGACATCTCCGCGTTGTGCCCAGTCAATCGCTCCATGAACGAGTCCTGCGCCGCAAGCGTGCTCGCCGTAGCCGCCAGCGCCAGCCCAACCATCAGCTTCGCAATCCAATTAAGTCGCATCATTCGCCAACTTCTCTTCTTCTACCGGCCCACGCACTCCTCCGCAGTGACGCCCACCACCTCGTATCGCCCCGTCTTCTTCAGCGCGTGCTCCGGAGTAAATTGTCGCTGCAGCCCTCATCGGCAGTTCACGCTGCCGCTTTATACTTCCTCCCATGCCCACTGCCCGCCCCGCTGCGGCTCTATTCCTCTCCCTCTTCTTCGCAATTCCCGCACCGGCACAGGATCCGGGCCCTTGGCGGCTCCAGTCCTCCGGCGTCACGGCCGGCCTGCGTGGCATCTTCTCGCTCAATGGTCAGATCGCATGGGCCAGCGGCACCGAGGGCACGGTCCTCCGCACCACCGACGGTGGTGCGCATTGGCAGCGCTGCACTACACCCGACGCCGCCAAAGACGGCGCAACCCTCGACTTCCGGGGCGTCCAGGCCTTCAATGCTGATTCCGCCATCGTCATGGCCTCCGGGCCCGGCGAAAAATCCCGCCTCTACAAAACCATCGACGGTTGCCGGACATGGTCTCTCTTCTTCGCCAACCCTGATCGGCCCAACGGCTTTTTCGACAGCTTCTGGTTCAATGGCCCGCGGGGCATCGTGCTTGGCGACCCCGTGCGCAACGAATTTGCCGTCTTCCTCACCGTCAATCGCGGCAAAACCTGGAAGCGCGATGCCCATCCAGGGCTTGCCTTGCAAAAACAATCCCTCGCCGCATTCGCAGCCAGCAACAGTTCCATTCCGGTGGGCAATGCTCTATTCGCCCGTGCCTTCATCACAGGCGGCAAGAGCGGCTCGTTCTTCTTCAATCGTCCCTTTACTGAAGAGGAAGACAAGCGCGGCCTGCTTGACCACGTAGCGCGCAAGGAACCGCCCTGGCAGGTGCGCCCGGTTCCTATCGCTTCCGGCAGCGACAGCGCCGGAGCATTCTCCGTTGCCTACCGCTATCCCGTCACCATTGGCGATTGCCCCCGGTGCGGCTTCGACGAAAACTCGCTTTTCGTCGCGGTCGGCGGCGACTATACCCACCCCGACGATTCTGGCCACACCGCTGCATTCTCCACGGACGGTGGCTGGACGTGGACACCCTCCACCACGCCGCCCCACGGCTACCGGTCGGCAGTTCAATATTCTGAGCCTCTCCACGCCTGGATCGCGGCCGGCATCAGTGGCTCCGATATCTCCCGCGACGACGGCCGCACATGGCGTTCCCTTGACAACGGCGCTTGGAACGCTCTCTCGCTGCCCTTCATCGTCGGCCCGGAGGGAAGAATCGCAAGGCTCGACCCGACAGCCGTCCCTAAACCGTGAACTCGATTTCCCCCGGCACGCGGAAGCGCGGTCAGCCGCATGCAATGCCGGCCCCCGCCGCTCCCAGTGGGGTTACGCTCCGTTTCCCTCAAAAAGGTTTGTAACCTGCTCAATCCAAACGAAAGATTCTTTGTCCAGATTTGCACTTTATCGATTTCCGGCTTGGTAGAATAAGTTAATCGGATGAACCAAACGATTGCAGCGGCTGCCAGCCAGGCTTCCCGCACCCAGCGGGACCCGGAACTGCGGTCGCCAATTATCCAGGTTCACAACCTCGAAAAGACCTACACCACCGCCCGCGGAGCGCTCACGCTCTTTCGCGGACTCGACCTGGAAATCGCACAGGGCGATTTAGTGGCCATTGTCGGCCAATCCGGGGCAGGCAAAAGTACCCTGCTCCATATCCTGGGTGCTCTTGATACTCCCACGGCAGGAACGGTACACTGCGCCTCAACCAATGTGGCCGCACTCAGTTCCAGACAGGCGGCAGCCTTCCGCAATCGCGAGATCGGCTACGTCTGGCAGTTTCACTATTTATTGCCGGAATTTACGGCGCTTGAAAACGTGGCCATGCCGTTGCTAGCCCGCGGACAGTCCAAACGCGAAGCCTACGCAACCGCATCCAATTGGTTGAACGAGGTCGATTTGGCAGACCGCAGCGATCACCGGCCCGGCGAGCTCTCTGGTGGTGAGCAACAGCGCATCGCGCTGGCGCGCGCCCTGGTCGGCAACCCCCGGCTTCTGCTTGCCGACGAACCAACCGGCGATCTCGATGAATCTACCGCCGGCAGGGTCTTTGACCTGCTCGAACGGCTGCACTCTTCCCACGGGCTCACTTCCATTCTGGTGACCCACAACCTCGATCTGGCCGCGCGCTGTACGCGGACTCTGCGCCTGGAGGGCGGGCGCCTGGCTGCCGCGAGCTAACCCACTCCGGTAGCACGTTAGCCCGAAACGACTTGGGGTACCAAGCATCGTTTCGCCTGGCATTGAGTCTGATCTAGATAAGAGGTTTGGTTGCTCCAGAGCCCATACGTTCTTTGAGAGCCAGATCTTCCGGTACCGGGTGGGAGTTTCCGGCGGCAACTAGCCGGCGACGCATAGGACAGCAAGTCCGTCCAGAAACCATCCCAACAGGCTGTTCAGTGGCGGGCAAGAGATTTTCCTGGAGTGCCACTGGCGGCGCGGCAACATAAGGGTGCGTGCAGTAGGGCCGAGGCCGAAATTCCCAATCGGACGGTCACTGCTTCCGAGACCCTGCAAGGGAGAAAACCATGTTCGAACGCTATACGGAGAAAGCAAGGCGCGTTATCTTCTTTGCGCGATACGAGGCCAGCCAGTTCGGCTCGCCCTATATCGAGACAGAGCATCTGTTGCTGGGTCTCTTGCGCGAGGACAAAGCGTTAACCAACCGCTTCCTGCGCTCGCACGCTTCCGTCGAATCTATTCGCAAACAGATCGAAGCGCACACCACCATTCGCGAAAAGGTTTCCACCTCGGTCGACCTGCCGCTATCCAATGAGTGCAAGCGCGTCCTGGCCTACGCGGCGGAAGAAGCCGAACGCCTCGGACACAAGCACATCGGCACCGAACACCTTCTCCTTGGCCTGCTCCGCGAAGAAAAGTGCTTTGCGTCGGAGATCCTGCAGGAACGCGGCCTCAAGCTTGCTCAGATTCGCGATGAACTCGCACGCGTCACACAAGAAAAGGCTCCGCAGCAGCAGCGTCAGCGGGAGTCCAGTCTGCTCGCCGAGTTCTCTCGCGATCTCACTCAGGCCGCCATGGATGGGCAGCTCGATCCGCTGGTTGGCCGCGACAGTGAACTCGAACGCGTCGTGCAGATCCTTTGCCGCCGCACCAAAAACAATCCCGTGCTCATCGGCGAACCCGGCGTGGGCAAAACCGCCATCGTCGAAGGCCTTGCCCAGCGCATCGCCGACGGTGAGGTACCCAGCTTCCTCTCCGACAAGCGCGTGCTCGCACTCGACCTCTCGCTCATCGTGGCAGGCACCAAGTATCGCGGCCAGTTTGAAGAGCGCCTCAAAACCATCATGAAAGAGCTGATGGAAAATCAAAACTCCATCATCTTCATCGATGAGTTGCACACGCTGGTCGGAGCAGGCTCTGCCGAGGGCTCGCTCGACGCAGCCAACATTCTCAAGCCCGCTCTCTCGCGTGGAGAAATCCAGTGCATCGGGGCCACCACCCCGGCCGAGTATCGCAAGTCCATCGAAAAAGACCGCTCCCTCGAACGCCGCTTCCAGGCTGTCAAGGTGCCGCCGCCCAACGAGGCCGACGCCATCAGGATCATCAACGGCATTAAGGACCGCTACGAGAAATTCCACGCAGTCAGCTACACCGATGCCGCCATCGAGTTCGCGGTCTCGCACTCCAACCGCTACATCCCCGATCGCTTCCTGCCCGATAAGGCCATCGACCTCATCGACGAGGCCGGCGCCCGTGTCAAGCTGCGCCAGACTTCGCTGCCCGAAGAGATCACCGAGGTCCAAAAGCGGATCAAGTTCATAGTGCACCGCATGGACTCGGCCATCGCCAACCACGAGTTCGAGAAAGCCCGCTTCTACTCCGACGAGGAGCGCAAAGAGCGCGAAAACCTCCGCGCCCTGCGCGACAAGTACCATCTCGACGACTCCGCTGCCGGCATCGTGGGCCGCGAAGACATCGAAGACGTAGTCTCCCGCTGGACTGGCGTTCCCGTCACCAGCATCAAAGAAGAAGAGACTCAGAAGCTCCTGCGCGTCGAAGAAGAACTCCACAAGCGCGTCATCTCGCAGGAAAAGGCGATCTCGGCCTTGGCTCGCGCCATCCGCCGCAGCCGCGCCGGCCTCAAGTCGCCGCATCGCCCCATCGGTTCGTTCCTGTTCCTCGGACCTACCGGCGTCGGCAAAACAGAAATGGCCCGCACCCTCGCCAACTTCCTCTTCGGTTCCGATAAGGCGCTCATCCGCTTCGATATGTCGGAGTTCATGGAGAAGCATTCGGTCTCGAAGCTGATTGGTTCGCCGCCGGGATACGTGGGCTACGAGGAGGGCGGTCAGCTTACCGAACGCGTCAAGCGGTCGCCCTACTCGGTTGTCCTGCTCGACGAAATCGAGAAGGCGCATCCCGATGTCTTCAATCTGCTGCTGCAGGTCTTTGAAGATGGCCAATTGACCGACGGCCTCGGCAATACCGTCGACTTCAAGAACGTCATCCTCATCATGACCTCGAACATCGGTGCCAAGTACCTGGTGAAAGAGAAGAAGTCGCTTGGTTTCCACGGCGATGGCGAAGACGTCATTAACGATGCCGTCGAAAAGAATGTCATGGCCGAGGTCAAGAAGGCATTTAACCCTGAATTCCTCAATCGCCTCGACGAAACCATCCTCTTCCAGTCGCTCACCGATGGCGACCTCATCCAGATCGTTGAACTGCTCGTTCAGCAGCTCAACTTGAACCTGGCGCAGAAGGCTATCACCATCTCTGTCACCGACGACGCCAAGAAGTGGATTCTCGATAAGACGCTCGTCGACCGCAGCTATGGTGCCCGCCCGCTTCGCCGTGCACTGCAGCGCTACGTCGAGGACCCTCTTTCCGAAGCCTTGATCGCCGGCAACATCACGGCGCGCCCGGCCTTCCTTGAGGTGTACCTCGAAAACAATCAGCTCTTCTATCGCCCCGTCTCGGCCGATGAGTCCGGCAGCGAAGAAAAGCAAGCCGGCGTTCTGCTCTTCAGCGCCTAGCTCAGAACCAATCCATGGGTACTCCCGGTCTCTCGTATTTCGAGGCCGGGCGTTCTCCAAACTCAAAAGCCCCCGATCTTCGGGGGCTTTTATTTTGGAAGTCATTCCATTTCAACTCAAGACTCTTTCCGTTCAGGCTCCCAATGGTCTACGAGATCCCGATCGATCCGGTCTTCGCGATCCTTGCGCCCTTCCTCTTCGCGACGCTTTTCCTCTTCTTCGCGCTGTTCCCGTCCGTCGCTCATCCCTTCCTCCGCCGGTCTGTGTACAAAATCACCCCCCACTCAATTGCAACTGGGGGCTGTGAAACGGGCACGAATTGCTCGGACGACAAGCGTCTCCGACGCGAAGCGATTGCTCGCACGGCAAATCCCTACTCCTTGCACGGTGGATCGCCATTCATTCGCGACACGCTGAACTGCGCGCCGGCAAACAAAATCAGCCCCGAGGTATACGCCCAGAACAGCAATCCCACCGAGACAAAGAAAGGACCGTACAACGCCTTAAGATCCAGATGTGGCAGCACCGCAACATAGACATTCTTCGCCAGCAGCCAGATCACGCCGGTAATGATCGATGTCCGCAGCACATGCTTCGGCGGGATCTTCCGGTTGGGCAGCAGCCAGTAAATCGAGAAGAAGAACAGGATCGACGCGATTCCTGTGCAAAGCGCCAACCAAATGTAGCTGATGCCGTCGAAAAACATATTGTCCGTGTGGTGGAAGAAGATGAACCCCAATACTTCCCTCTGCCAGGTACTCAGTACGATGCTGATCATGGCCAGCCCCACCATCAGGAATGCCAATCCAAACGCCACCAGCTGGTTCAGCAGATAGTTTCGGCTCTTGGTCACGCCCCACGCCTGGTTCAGTGCCACTTCCAGCGGTAGAAAAATTCCTGTGCACGAGATCAGAATCATTACCAGCGATAGGAGCTGAACGCCGTGTCGCGACGACAAAATCGCCACCGACTCCAGGCTGCTCGTCATCCACTCCTGGCGCGCAGTCGATGGCAGGTAATACTTCACCATCGCATCGACCACATCCACCATGGCCTGCGAGTGAAACACGCGTAGCGCCAGCGTATAGAGCAGCACAATAAATGGGATGAACGAAATGATCGCGTTTGCGGCAACGCTAAACGCGTACGTGTGCACTTCGCTGTCGAGCAGATAACTCACGAGAGACGCGCAACTCTTCCGCAGCCGGTACCACTTCGATTGCTTTGCCGGAACGACCTGAGTACCCAGGGGGCCTGACTCCAGGGCCTTCCCTTCAAGCGTACCGGCATTTGAGACGTTTGACACTCAGCACTCCAGAATTCGATTCGGACACACAGGCCCGTCCGTACAGCTTTTCCCAGCGATTTGGCAGGACTTCTTCTAAGGATAGACTCCCCGAATACTTCGATGCTGTGACGGAAGTACGGGGTTTTGCTCAAGATGGCGGTGGATTTTCCCCTTGCATCCTGATTCGATTCCTGCCATAACATGAGGACGGCGCGCTGTTTGTCGCCCCATTTGTATTCTGTGGAAGGCCGTTTTACTTGGATGTTTTGGTTGCTGGTAGACACAGCTTCAACTCAGTCGCTTCATCGAGCTGCCATTGCGCGCAAACTTCCCGGCGCCTGGGCGGCTCGCGGCGTCTCAGGGGACGAATCTGCTTCCCGTTGTCTCAAGACTCGTCGGGCTCCGTGCTGTTGAACTCCTGGGTGAATTCGAACTGTGTCCCCCACACGTGAAGGAGAGAGGTACATGAAGGAACAAGGTGTAGTGAAATGGTTCAACGGTGCCAAGGGGTATGGCTTCATCCAGCGGTCCAGCGGAGAAGATGTTTTTGTTCACTTCTCGGCGATCCAGGAGGAAGGCTACAAGACACTCAATGAGGGCGAAGCCGTCGAATTTGAGTGCCAGCAGGGCCCCAAGGGTCTGAGCGCCGCGAACGTGATGCGGGTTTCCTAACTGCAAGTTATGTGGCCATAACCGGCCATTGCTTTGCCTGGGTTTCGAGTTACTTTTCCGTCGGACCCATCGAACATCCAAGTTTCTTGAGCGCCCACTGCGCGGCCGCGCGCACGCCTGCATCGCTTGCGTCGGCCCACGCACGTAGAATCGGCGCAAACTTCGGCATGCCGCTGTTGCCCATCGCTACAGCAGCATTACGCCGCATGCCTTGAAATCCCGCGCGCCGCACTGGCGAACCGTTAAACGTTGTTTCAAACGCCGGCTCATCCATCTGAGCCAGCCACGTGAGCGCTGGATTCACCAGCTCTGCGCGCGCTTCCAGGTCTGCGTCCGCCGTCACCGCTGCTTTGCGATTCCAGGGGCACACATCCTGGCAAATGTCACAGCCAAACACTTGCCGCCCCATACCCTCCATCCGCTCTGTCGCTATCGGTCCTTTGTGTTCAATGGTCAGATACGAAATGCAGCGTGTGGCATCCATCTGGTAAGGCGCGATGAGCGCGTCCGTAGGGCACGCATCCAGACATCGCCGGCACGAACCGCATCGGTCCGGGGCCTGCAACCGCAGCGCGCCCTGCACGGGAAGCGAGGTCAGCAGCACTGCTAGAAATCCGAACGAACCGAGCTTTGGATGAATCAGGCATGTATTCTTCGCAGTCCAACCCAACCCTGCCGCAGTAGCCAGTGCTCGCTCCACCACAGGGCCGGTATCCACGTACGCACGCGATTCAAATTCTCCATACTCCGACTGTAGCTTCGCTTCCATCCCGCGCAGCCGCTTGAGCAACACCTTGTGATAATCCGTCGGACGCCGCTTGCCATTCTCGTCGACTCTGCTCGACCACGCATAGCGCGCAATCCACCCGGCATCGGCCGGTGCCGCATCTGTCGATCGTGGCTGCGCCGCGTTGTAAACAGCAAAGCAAACCACTGCCGATCGCGCCCAGGGAAAAGGCGTACGCACATCCGCCCGTACAGGTCTTCCCTCCTCGTTCACGCGCTCGAGATACTGCATAGTTCCTGCATGGCCCGCTTCAATCCACTCTTCGAAACGCGTCGCGTCGCGCTCTGCCTGCGCATGCGGCAGGCAGACAACGCCGGCATCGTCAAATCCCGCTTCGAGCGCGAAATTGCGAAGCTTTTCGGGTATCGCGCCAGTAACCGTTTTCCCGCCGCCGGTACCCATTTCGTCAACATTCATGGAACTTCCCGACCTACACACTTCGTACTACTTTTTAACGTGTTCGATTGCGGACGCAAGGATCGAATCCGGACACCCGAAACCGCGAGGACGCAGAGAAACAGGACTCGTATCCTCTCTGGTTTCAGCATATTCCGTCGTCGGCGCCTTTGGCAGCAAGGGTGCAACATAAGTCGGCAACAACGCCTGCGCGCTTCGCCACTCCTGAATCTTACGGCGGCCGCAAGCATCCCTTAAGGAGGTACCAAATGACAACTATTCATACTCATACCGAAGACACTTTATGGATCGAGCCCAGTGACTTGCATGAACTGGTCCGCGGGCAGGAACGCGAACTGGTGGATCGCCTCACGCCCGTCGTGCAGCAGCACAGCGTCACGCTCAATTTGTCGCATGTCGAGCGCATCGATGCCGCTGGAATCGCCGCACTCATTTTTCTCTATGGCAGCGCGCAGAGAGCAGGCCGCGACTTCAAAGTCATGCACGCCTCGCATCGCGTTGCAGAGATTCTGACCCTCGTCGGCCTGGACCGCATTCTCATCTCTCAAAATGCGGACCCCACCCCGCAATCCGAACCCTGTCTCGCGCAGTCGGCGGCCTAGAGCGTTTCAGCGCTCTTCGCAGCCGCCGCAGCGCGGCACTCCGCCCGTCCGCAACCCCTCTGCAATTCGTAAGTTCTGCAACACAAACCCCTTCCCAGCAAGGCCTGTGATGTGTAGCACAGGCAAGTGTATACTTGCCGCGCTATTCGTACTTGCGAAAGCGGAACGCCGCAAAAGCGCAGTCGTACTGTCTGGTTGACCGTAAAAGCCTGACCCACAAACTGTTTCCTACTGCTGACGGGTTAGGACTGCCTACGCCATCCCAAATGTCTGTGCCATCGCGGTACCACGGATACGGAGGCTTCATTCCATGACGCAGGGCGTACTGGATCAACAACTTGCCGACCAAGCAAGTTCGACCGCAACCGCACAAACCACAAAGTATGTCTACTTTTTCGGCGGCGGCGCTGCCGATGGCCACGGGAAGATGAAAGATGTTCTCGGCGGCAAGGGCGCTGGCCTGGCTGAGATGACCAACGCCGGCCTTCCAGTGCCTCCTGGATTCACCATCCAGACCGAAGCCTGTCGCGAATACATGCGCGGCGCAGTCAGCCCGCAAATTGACACCGAGATTCACACAGCTCTCGACCGTCTCGAGAAGCTGCAGGGCCAGAAGCTCGGCTCGGGCGAAAACCCCTTGCTCGTCTCCGTTCGCTCGGGCGCCAAGTTCTCCATGCCCGGCATGATGGACACCATCTTGAACCTTGGCCTCAACGACGAGGCCGTCGAAGCGCTCGCCAAGCGCAGCAATAATCCTCGTTTCGCGTACGACTCTTATCGCCGTCTTATCCAGATGTTTGGCGACGTGGTCCTCGACATTCCGAAAAAGCGGTTCGAACACATCTTTGATTCCGTGAAAGAGCACGAAAAGGTCAAGTTCGATTACGAGCTGAAGCCCGAAGCGCTCAAGAAGATCATCGCCGAGTACAAGAAACTGGTAAAGAAAGAGACCCACAAGGAGTTCCCGCAGAACCCGCTCGAACAGCTCGTGCAGGCGCGCGATGCAGTGTTTCGCAGCTGGCAAAACGAGCGCGCCAAGACCTATCGCCGCATCAACCACATCGATGACTGGCTGGGCACCGCCGTCAACGTGCAGGCCATGGTCTTCGGCAACCTCGGCGAAAACTCCGGCACCGGCGTTGGCTTCACGCGTAATCCCGCCAACGGCGAGCGCGTCTTCTTCGGCGAATACCTGATGAACGCTCAGGGCGAAGACGTCGTCTCCGGCGTCCGCACCCCGCTGCCCATCAGCGAGCTCGAGCGCGCCATGCCCAAGGTCTACGACCAGCTTCGCGCTATCACCTGGAAGATGGAAAAGCACTATCGCGACATGCAGGATTTCGAGTTCACCATCCAGGATGGCAAGCTCTATATGCTGCAGACCCGCAATGGCAAGCGTACCGGTCTGGCTGCCGTACGCGTGGCCATCGACATGGTTCGCGAGGGCCTCATCACGCAGGAAGAAGCCATCTTCCGCGTCGAGCCCAACCAGCTGTATGACTTCCTGGTTCCGCGCCTCGACGAAAAGGGCGCGAAGATCGAGATCCTCGCCACCGGCCTTCCGGCCTCCCCCGGCGCGGCTGTCGGCCAAATCGTCTTCACCGCCGAAGAAGCCGTCAAGCAACACACAAGTGGCCACATGCAGAGCATCATCCTCGTCCGCGGCGAGACCACGCCTGAGGACATCGGCGGCATGGAAGTCGCCTCAGGAATTCTCACTTCGCGCGGCGGCATGACCTCGCACGCTGCTGTCGTCACCCGCGGCATGGGTAAGTGCTGCGTGGCCGGCGCTGGCGACTGCCAGGTTGACGAAGCCCGCAAAGAGCTGCGTGTGAAGGGCAAAACCTTCAAGCATGGCGATTGGATTTCGCTCGACGGCACCACGGGTCGCGTCATCGAAGGCAAGCTCAAGACGATTGCCGCCCGTCCCGACGATGCGGATCTCGTCAAGTTCATGAGCTGGGTCGATCCCATCCGTCGCCTCAAGGTGCGCGCCAACGCCGACGTGCCGCGCGATGCCAAACAGGCGCAAGCCTTTGGCGCCGAAGGCATCGGCCTCTGCCGCACAGAACACATGTTCTTTGCAGAAGGTCGCATTGAGCACGTCCGCTCCATGATCCTTGCCGACAACGAAGCCGACCGCCGCGACGCCCTCAAGAAGCTTCTGCCAATGCAGCGCGCAGACTTCGTCGGCCTCTTCAAAGCCATGGCTGCGCTGCCGGTCACCATTCGCCTGCTCGATCCTCCACTGCACGAGTTCCTGCCGCAGCGCGAAGACCTGCTCGTCGAGATCGCGCACCTCGAAGACCTCAAACCTCGCTCGCCCAAGCTCAAGGAACTGCGCACCCTGCTGGCTCGCGTGCAGGACCTGCATGAGATGAATCCCATGCTCGGACTGCGCGGCTGCCGCCTCGGCATCGCGTTCCCTGAGATCACCGAGATGCAGGCACGAGCCATCTTCGAAGCCGCAGTCAACGTGAAGAACCACGGCGGCGATCCGCACCTCGAAATCATGGTGCCGCTCGTCGGCTCGATCGAAGAAATGCGTCACCAGGCTTCGATCATTCGCCGCATCGCCGATAAGGTCTTCAAGGAAAAGGGTGCAAAGGTCGACTTCATGGTGGGCACCATGATTGAGCTGCCGCGCGCAGCCCTCACTGCCGACCAGATTGCCGAAGAAGCCGAATTCTTCAGCTTCGGCACCAACGACCTCACGCAAACCACCTACGGCATCTCGCGCGATGACATCAACCAGTTCCTTCCGGCTTATCTCAAGAATGGCATCTTCAAGCACGATCCCTTCGCCACCCTCGATCAGGCTGGCGTCGGATCATTGGTCAAGATGGCCACGGCCAAGGGACGCAACACGCGGCCTACCCTCAAGGTGGGCATCTGCGGCGAGCATGGCGGCGATCCTGAGTCCGTCAAGTTCTGCCACAAGATCGGCCTGAACTACGTCTCCTGCTCACCCTTCCGCCTGCTCACGGCTCGCCTCGCGGCAGCTCAGGCAGCTCTGGAAGAGAAGCAGGGCGGCAACCTGAACACCGGCGCAAAGTAAGCGCTCGGTTATCGTCTCCAGGGGGCGCGGCCACCCGGCTGCGCCCTTGTTGTTTTTGCTCCGTTTCGCGGCGGCTCTGCCCGTCTGAAACGGCGAATCCGCGCATCTAAGCGAAAGGAAGGTTCTACACTCCAACACAAAGAGAGTCGCCGGCGGAGATTTGTCTTGCTCCTCTCAGCGAGATCAGAGGCAAACAGACGCCATGTTGATTCGGATAGGGTTTGATCTTCAATTCCAGGTTCCAGCCCCTGTCGCGATGGTCGCATTACTCAATGTCCATCCCTCGCGCGAGGCAGACCTGGTCGAGTCCGATCAGCTGCGCCTTGAGCCCGCTATCGAGATGGAATCCTACATCGACGGCTTTGGGAATCGCTGCACCCGCTTCGTTGCACCGCAAGGGCACTTGCGCCTCAGCAGCAGTGCGCTCCTGCGTGACTCAGGCGATCCCGACCCCTTCGACTGGAATGCGCGCGAGTGGCCCGTCGGCGATCTGCCCCATGAAATCCTCACATTTCTGCTCAGCAGCCGCTATTGCGAGGTCGATCGTTTCGTCAGCATCGCGCAGGAATTATTCGGCGCAATCAAACCCGGTTGGGGCCGCGTGCAAGCCGTCGCCAACTGGGTCCATGACCACATGACGTTCAATTACCAGCAGGCGCGTCCCTCGAAGACGGCTCTCGATGCCTACACGGAGCGCGTCGGTGTCTGCCGCGACTACCAGCATCTGGCCATCACGTTCTGCCGCGCACTTAACATCCCTGCGCGCTATGCCACAGGCTATTTGGGAGACATCGGCGTACCCCAGCGGCCGCCCATGGACTTCAGCGCATGGTTTGAGGCATACCTTGAAGGCAAGTGGTGGGCATTCGACGCACGCAATAACGAGCCAAGGATTGGTCGGATTCTGATGGCCACTGGTCGAGACGCCGCAGACGTAGCCATCACCACTTCGTTCGGTCAGGCGGATCTGACGCATTTCTTCGTAGTAACTGAAGAAGAGAAACCCGCTCCCGCCGATCGCCCAGTCCTCGAACCGAGCGTTTAAGCCCTACTTCGAATCTCCGCCCGGCGCATAATAGCCTTCGCGTGTATTCACGCTCAAATCGCCATTCTTCGCCTTCAGCGCAATCTTGTGATACCCGCCGTCGTTGTCGACCACGTCGGGCGTATAGGTAAGCAGATACTGTCCGCGGAGCTCTTCGGCAATCATCCCGTAGATCTCGCTCAAGTCTTCTTTCTTCTTGGTATCGAAGAACCGGCCGCCCGTGCGCGTTGCCAGTTGCGCCATGATCTTCTTGCCGTCCACGCCGGATTCGTTGTTGCCGCCACGACGCCCGCCTCCGCCGCCGCCGGGATAACCACCCCCACCGGGATAGCCGCCGCCACCGCCCGGGTAGCCGCCTCCGCCCATGCCTCCCCGTCTCTGGCCCGGGAAGCCCATGTTCGAACGCTCCTGTTCGCCCTTGAAGTAGATGGCGTAGATGCTCACATTCGCGTGATCGGCTGCATCCAGCGCTTCGCTCAGCGACTCCTTGCTGCCGCGATCCACGCCGTCTGAGAACACGAGAAGAGCCTTGCGCCCGTCCTTGGGCTTCATCAGCTCATCGGATGCCAGGTAGATCGCATCGTAAAGTTGCGTTCCATTCCGGCCATGTGTCGAATGATCCCGTTCGTCGCCCGTCGTTTCCGGCCCGTTCTGGTCTTCTTGTGAACGTGACGTCGGCTGCATTTCGTCTATCTCGTGATGCAGCTTGTCACGGGAACCGGTGAAATCCTGCAGTAGCTCCACTTCCCGGTCAAAGTGCAGCAGAAATGCCTGGTCGTTTGCCGGCGGCGGCGCAGCGCCATTGCCCGCTGTACCCGTTGCAGCCTCGCTCTTCGGATCGCTTGGCAGCATCTTGTCCACAAACTCGTCTGCCGCCTTGCGTTCATTCTCCATCGCGCTTGCCACGCTCCGGCTGGTGTCTACCAATAGGCCGGCCAGGTAGGGCAGGTTGCTCTGGATCGCAAAGCTCTTGATCACCTGCGGCCGTCCGTCCTCGGTCAACGAAAAGTCGCTCATCTGCAGGTTCGTCACCAGAGCGCCCTTTTTGTCTCGCACCGTCACCGGCACCAGCACCTCGCGCGACTGCACCCGAATCGTGGCGACGGATTTATCGGTCGCCGGCTGCTGCGCCTGGCCAAAAGCACTCACACACGTCAGGGCTGAAAAAGCTGTGGTGAAAAGGGGAAGGGAAGAAAGTTTTTTCATAGGGGACCAGAAGTTCCGCATGGGCACACTTTAGTTCATTAGACGGACCGTCTGCCGAACCGTTGACCGTCCTGCAAAACTAAGCGTAATTAAGACTTGCGGATTGTCAATTGCCGCGGCCGAGCCTTGCCACCTGCGATTCGGTCCAGGCGGACCGCGCCACCATGTAGTTGGCCGCTTCGGAATAGGCCGGTGACGTAATCACCATCGACACTTCCGGCCACGCAATCGGCGCAACCACCTCCCGCAATCCATGGCAGCGCGCAAACATCTGCAGACCCAGCGGCGTCACGGCAGTTTGTGCACTCGAGTCGTGCGGGCTCGAAGCCGACCGTATCGCCTTTTGCAGCAACCCGTAATCCGACAGCTCCGCAATCGTTCGCAGAATCTTCGTCACGTTCGAGAAATCCATTGCCTTGCCCAATTCGCCCGCAGTGCAGTATTCCGGCTCTCCCAGCCCTTTGCCGTTCCCGCCGCGCTTCACCTTCGCGCTGGCAATACCAAGTATGCGCAGATGAATCGGGGCAAACTGGCTCAACATCTCCACAAATGGCAGGTTCGACGTGTCCTGCCCGTCCGGAGTGCAGGCCGTCGCCAGCAGCCCTGCCCAGATGTCTTCAATCCAGTCCACATCCACCCAGGAGCCTTGATCCAGAATGCGTAGCACGACTTCCGGATGCGCCACGAGCGGGGTGGACCCCGCTTCCTTCGCCAGCAAATTCTCGGTCTTCAGCAAAATTTTGATCGCATTCGCGACGCGCACGTTGCTGAGTTCCTTGTCCATGATCGCCTGCACCTGGGCAAGAACCGGCGAGCAAATGCGGCGCAGAAAGCCCATCGCCCGTGCCATCCTGAATTCCTGGATGATGTAATCCGCGCCGCGTTCTGTCGCTTGACCCTGCATCGCTCGTTCCCATAGGTCAAGACTCATTCCAGCAGGCAGCGCAAATGACAGTCCGATACCGTCGCTGCCGAAGCGCACGGCGCCTGCCTCAATCTCGACGCGGTGTTCCACGCGCTGCTCCGGCATGCCATTCTTCTGTAACGACAACAGCACCGTGTCGCCGTGTTTCCAGCGGTCGCCCGTCAGCACGTAAATACCGGTTGAGCTGATGTTGCCCACATCGAGCTTTCGCATCGATTCGCCGCGAATCTGGTAAGCCACCAGGCCCTGCGCCGGCCAGCGAACGGATCCACGCCGCTCTTCTTTGTAAACCGCCGGATAGAGCCAACGCAGAAAGCGTCCAATTGCGGGCGCATTGGTCTTCGTTTGTGTATCTGGCTTGCTGTCTCCCCATACCGGTACTTGTGCGGCGGCGGGTACTGCGGGCGACGGGATTTCGATCACCGGCGCCAGTGCTGCCGGTTTGATCACGTGCTCGACCACCGGTTCCAGGCGCTCCGCCCAATTCGGAACAGGCACCGGAACCACCGGGACAGCGCGTTCTGTCCTGGCAATCTCAACGACGGGGGTGGCAGCAGGCCGATTCGGCTCGTTCGATGGCTCGAGGAAAGGCAGTTCGCTCTCTTCCAGTTCCTTCGCCTGACGAGCCGCGAAATGCGTTCTGCTCGGCTCTGTCCGTCGTAAGCCCGCTCTGCTCTTCCTCGATTTGGACAACTGCTGCCGGCCAGGCCTGCGCTTCCGCAGCCGGGAGCTCCACAGCAGGTCTGCCGCGGCCGGCGTTGCAAACGGCGCCGATTCTTCATCTCGCGCGGCAACTTCGTCCTTCGCGGCGATCAGCAGCCTTTCCGTCTCTTCGTCTGTGTCGACGTCCGGCACAGCCGATTCCAGTTCAACTCCCGCTAGTGCGCGATTCAGCGCATCCGCAAGGTCAAGCTCGGGGCCCTGCGCAACTTCGGTCTTCGCTTCCGCCTCAAGTGTCGCCGCGCTCACGTCTTCAGCCGCTGCGCCTTCGTTTCTCGCAGCCCATGCGTCAACTTCCCAAATGCGCGGGGCATGTGCCTCGACTGCTTCGTCTGCTTCGGTCGCCGCTTGCATCCCGGCATCTTCCGTTCCACCCTCAGCTTGGCTGGCAAGAGCCGCCGACAGAACCTTAGCGGCTTCTGCCGCGAATTCCGAATCCGCAGATTCCGGTTCTGCGCGTTCTTCTGCTTCCGCTGCAAGGCCTTTCGCATGATTGGCCAGAGCCGCTTCCAGCAACTGCGCTGCTCTCGCGGCAAACTCAGGCTCAACGGACTGTCTGAGCTCGGCTCCGGTCTCCGAGGGCGTCGCTTCCGCAAGCATGGCCGGTTCCGGGATCGTTTCGTCCCCTGCGCTCAGAATCTCGACCGAATCTAAAGGCTCCGCTGCCGCTTCGGGCTTCGCATCCGTTTCCGCTGTGGCGCCGCTCTCCTCTTGTGCTGCCGCCGCGCTCTGCGCCTGCTCCGCCAATTCGTTCAGGCAGCAAAACTCAAGACTGTCTCCAGGACCGGTCTTCGTTGCCGAAATCGTTTGAAACGGCAAGATCAATGCGGACATTGCCGGCTTGCAAAACCGCGGCATGCGCGCCGCCGGCAACAGCTCTGATGCCTCAACAACCGATTGGTTCTTATCCAGGTAAACGACGTCGAAAGGAGCCATGCGAGGAACCGAAGGCAGATCCGAGATACGCGTCAGCCAAAGCCCCGTCGCTTCGTTATGAGCGAGGCCTTCCACCATCACGCGCAACACGGTCAGCGGCTCAAACGTCGAGTCGACCAGCGTCACGCCTTGGCTGACCGCATGTTCTCTCGTCTTATTTAGGATGCGGTATTTCTTCGTATCCATACGCCCTCGTCGTACGGCGCGTTTTGGGCTGCGATCTCCAGATACACCGCACCCGTTCTTTTTTAGACTTCAATGATTAATCAACGGCTTCCGCTGTGTTTCTCCCTTTAGGAATCGCAAAATAACTTCCAGGCCAAACCATGCATCCGTACAAGCCCTCATGACCCCCAAAGCAATCTGACCAAGCCAATGGTTGAGCAGGGAACCCGGTCCAAAGATGGTACCACTCGGATAAATAGGCGGAATCGATCTGGTGACTACAACTTTCGTGTCATTAAATGCGAATCCTGGCCCCCAGCCGCGATGCCCCTTCCAGAAAAGTCGCCGCAGACCGCAAAGCCCGCTGATTTAGCGGGCTTTAGCTTCAATTCATTGGTAGCGCTAACGGGAATCGAACCCGTGTTTTAAGATTGAGAATCTCACGTCCTAACCCCTAGACGATAGCGCCACTCTGGGGTCGCAGCCCTTGCGGCCGCTCCCTTACTTTAACAAACACTCGGCATTCTTCAAAAGCCGCCCGCGCAGCTCGCCTAGATTCCCAGTTTCCGCACTTCATCGTTGTAGTACTTGCGGTAGAGAATCTCCCACTCCTGCGAACCTTCCAGAATGATCTTGCGCTGGCTCGCAATCTTTTGCCGGGCCGCCGTGTCGATCGCCGCTTCCTGCGTCAACAGCAGCTCGAGGGCCTTACGCGCTTCCTGGCGAATCGTATTCCGATCCTCCATGAAACCGACTTCTTCAATATCGGCGAGAGTGTCCGCTACGGTATGGGCCAGCTTGTTGAGTTTGTCGCGGCTGATCCTCATAGCACCGCCTTGTACTTCCGCGCCAATTCCGTCTTCACCTTCTTGAACATCTCGGCATATTGCGCGCCGCTTTTGCGCATTTCGTCGGAATAGGCTTCAAGAATCACCCGCACCTCTTCGTTGATGCGGTCTTCCAGCGACAATTCATCCGTCAGGCCGGCGGTCACCTTGGCTTCGGTGGCCTTCACGTCGCTCGTCGTGATCAGTTTGGCGTCGATCAGGTGCTTGACCGTCTTGCGGGCCAAATACCCAATGTATTCACGGGAAAAAATCATGGGTTAAGTAACGAGAATATCGCATTGACCTGCCGGGTGTACACCCTTGTCCGCCTGCACCTTAGGTCACGTACAAACTCACCCGATTCCAGTCGCTGCATTTGTCCAATTCTGTGGAAATCAGACGAAACACGGCAAACACCCTTCGAGCGTCTGAATCGAAGTCACGTGACCAGAGTCTTCGTTACCCTTGCGTTCGATGCGGGCAGCTCTTCGTGTTCAGGCACCCATCCGCAATCCGTAACCGTTCCACGGGCCGTCCGCCGATCAGGTGCTCCTCCACGATCTCGGCTGCATCCGCGGCTTGCACCTTGCCATACCAGACAGCTTCGGGATAGACCACGACCGTCGGTCCGTGTTCGCACTGGTCCAGGCACCCCGACTTGTTGATGCGCACGCGTCCGCTCAATCCAGCGGCTTTCGTCCGCTGCTGCAACTCTGCGAGCAATTCACTTTTTCCATCGCTCGTGCAGCTGGGGCGCGGCGCTCCCTCGGGACGTACGTTTTGACAGACAAATACATGGTGTTCAAAAGCGGGCAAGAAGTCGTTCCTCCAGTCTTCAGACTAACGCCTTTGAACCGCTCGCAGGCTCACCATGCGGTTTCCACATTTCTCCGCCTTCGGCCCTGCCCGGTCTGAGAGAATGATTGCTTGACCATGAGCACGGATAATCTGATTTCGCTGAAAGACGACATGGTGGCCTTCATTGAGGGCCATGGCATGCGGCGCTTGCCCGGCTACATTACTGAGGACATTCCCTCCGTTCTCTGGGAAAGCCAGGCGAATCCCGATGCTTGGAAAGACTTCGTCGAAATGGCTAAGCACGTCGGCGCGCCTTTCATCACCTTCAGCGAGATGAAACTCGAGCGCGAGGAACTCGACGCGCTCATCGAAGAAGCCGGCGAAATGAACTTCCCCGACGAGGAATCCACTGAACTCGTCGAGGCCCAGTGGCTCCGCAAATACTCCGGTATGGTCGGCTACATTCAGCTTGGCTTTGTCTATCAAGGCATGGCGTTCCTCCACGAAACCACTACCGAGTGGTACGAACGCTTCCAATCGCTGCTTGAAGACATTGAGAACTTCCACGACATCGTGATTGACGACCACGATCATGAGCACGGCGACGAGGAAGAGTAACGCGGTTGAGTGCCCCCAGCGTGGCTCCCAGTGTTTCGCGCCGCGGTCCGCGCCAGCGTTGGATCATCGCTCCATCGCATCCTGAACAGGCGGAAGCCCTCGCTAAATCGGCCCGCATCCCCCACGTCCTTGCAGAACTCCTCGTTGCGCGCGGCATTACCGAGCCGCAGGATGTCGTCGCATTCCTCAATCCTGACACGTCCCAGCTTCACGATCCTCTGTTAATGCGCGGAATGTCTGTCGCGGTCGAGCGCCTCGAACGCGCCATTGCCGGGCACGAACCGATCCTGCTTTACGGCGACTACGACGTGGACGGCACCACCGCCGTCGTCCTGCTCAAGACCGCTATCGAGATGCGCGGCGGAGATGTTCGCTTTCACGTTCCTCATCGCATTCGCGAAGGCTATGGCTTGCAGAGTGCGGTGCTCGAAGAAGCCCATGCGAACGGGGTGCGCCTCGTCATCACGGTCGACACCGGCATGCGCGCTTTTGCTGAAGCCGATGTCGCCCGGCGCCTCGGCCTTGACTTGATCGTCACGGATCATCACCTTCCGGCAGCGGGGGACCCCGCGGACGGGTCTTCGTCCGTGGAGAGAGAGGCGCACCACACTGTCCCCGATGCTCTCGCTGTTCTCAATCCCAATCAATCTGGCTGTAGCTATCCCGAAAAGTCCCTGTGTGGCGCCGCTATAGCATTCAAGCTTGCCCAGGCGCTGCTCGAACGCCACGATCCTGAACGCACCCGCGACAAAACGCTGCCCAGTTTTTTGAAGATGGCCGCCATCGCCACCATCGCGGATGCGGTTCCCCTGAAAGGCGAGAATCGCGTCATCGCCGCGCTCGGCCTGCGTGAGCTCCGCCGCCCCGTGAGCGCAGGCTTACGCGCGCTCATTGCTGCCGCCGCGCTAGATCCGTCGACAAAGCAGATCACCGGCTTCGACGTTGCATTCCGTCTCGCCCCCCGCATCAACGCCGCCGGACGCATGGACGTCGCCTCTGAAGTCATCGAGCTCTTCACCACGCGCGACCAGCAGCGCGCAGAAGAACTCGCCGCAAAGCTTGAGCGCCTCAATCGCGAGCGTCGCGATACCGAGGCCTTCGCTCTTCGCGTGATCGAAGAACGCCTTTCCACTCAGACGGATCTGGCTGCCGAATGCATGCTTGTCCTCGACGGCGATGGCTGGCATCGCGGCGTCATCGGCATCCTCGCTTCGCGCGTCGTAGAGCGCACCGCAAAGCCCGCTATTGTTGTTTCGATTGAAGACGGCGTTGCCTACGGATCCGGCCGCTCCGTCGACGGATTTCCGCTTCTCGAAGCCATCGAAACCTGCGCCGATCTCTTCACTCGCTTCGGCGGTCACGCCTTTGCCGTCGGATTCGCCTTGCCTGCAGATAGACTCCCCGAGCTCAAAAGGCGTCTAGGCCTCCACGCGGCCGAGCGCCTCGCCGCACGAGATCCCGAACGCCTGTTGCAGATTCACGCCGAGCTTCCCCTCGATCGCATCACTCCCGTGCTCGTCGGCTGGCTGCGCAAACTCGAACCGTTGGGCCACGGCAACCCCGAGCCCATCTTCGTTGCCCGCAATGTCCGGCTCATCGGTCCGGTGCGCACCATGAAGGAGCGCCACATCCGTCTTGAACTGATTCAGAACGGGGCCACTGCGTCTCTCTATCGCCCCGGCAGTGGAATGCGCGCTGTCGGGTGGGATATGGCCTTCCGTGCATCCGAGCTCGGCCTCGCCGACACCAGCCTCATCGATCTCGCCTACCGCATCCGCGAAAACGATCACCCGGAATACGGCGGCATCGAAGTTGAAATTGCCGGTATGGCACCAGCCGCCTCCTGACACAAAACAGCCCACGGCGAACCGTGGGCTGCTTTGATCAAACAAGCTGCGCTTGGTTTAACGTCCGTGCGGATGACCGCCGCTTTCGTGCTGCGGGCGGGATTGCGGCGCGGGCCGTGACTCCTGGCGTGGCTGCGCTGCCGGACGTGATTCCTGCCGGGGTTGCTGGGCCGGACGGCTCTGCGATTGAGGAGCCGGCCTGTACTGTGGTTGCGCAGACGTATGACTCTGCGCGCCGTACGACGCATTTCCACCGCCATGGCTGTTGAATGAGCCTGCATTCGTATGGTTCTGCGCGCCGGCAGCCGCATTGCCGCCAACACGGTTATTGTTGACCGCGCCTTGCCCCGCTCTAAAGCCGCTCGGTGCCGCATGACTCTCAGCCGCCAAAGGCCGCGCCGTTGCCACGTTCTGCGGATGCCCATGGTTGTTGTTGAAGTAGGCACTGTGATCGTTCATTGCGCTGTTCATATGCTGCGTCTGGAACGACGTCGGTGCCGTGTGCTGTTCATGCTCGGCCACGCGCTCTTCGGCTGTCGGTGGGTGATTGATGCCGCCCCTGCCGCCGCTGTAAGACACGTGCGTGTTATTGATGATTGTCGTCCGCTGCACAATGGTGCGATCGACGTAGACGCGATTGCCCCATCCGCCGCCAACTCCCACGTGCATCACCGCGCTGTTGTAGGCAAAAATTCCGCCACGCCACGCGCCGCCGGCAAAGCCCACGCCCATGTAGCCGAAGCCATAGTTCACGCCACCGTAGTAGCCCACGTGCGGACCCCAATAGCCTCCATGCCACACATATAATCCATCACCCCAACCCCAGTAGCCCGGAGTCCAGAGAGCACCGACATACGGCGCGGGTACCCATGCGCCCGGCACCCAGTAGTAGCCGTCTGGTCCGTAGCCCCAGTAGCCCGGCGTCCACATCAGGCCCGGCTCAGGGCAAACAGGCTGCTCATACACAGGCAGGACTGGGGGTGCAAAGCCCACACTGATAAACACACCCGCAAAAGAAGAAGCGGGAACGAGGGAAAGAAGCAGCGCCATCAAAAGCCAGCGTGCTGAGCGCGCGAATCGCATCGAAAAACCTCCTGAATTCTTGCCTGTTCCGCTCGCGAGAATTTTCTCGCTGCGACAGGGTCGTGGCCATCTACAAGCCGCGCAGCCAACACGCGGCCTGACTACTCCAGTTTCGAACACGGGTTGTCGTCAGAAGTTGCCCGCAAGCGTTGCAACATCGGGTTCCGTCCACGACTGCATCTTGGCTGTAAACGCTTCACAGCAAACGAAATCCAGTCCGCATTCCGCGCAGCTTTAGTAGCGGATACTCAATCCCATACCGAAAACGGCATTCGCCTTCAGATCGACTGGAATGAGAACTGGCCCATTCGGCGTCAGCGCAGCCGTGGTTCCAATCGTCCCCGCCACGTGCCCGATCCCCGCGTCGAACGCAAAATGCGGGTTGTCTTTCTGCGTCACGCGCACCGCATAGTCCATAGTCGTCGGTATATGCGCCGGAGCTCCCGGCTGAAAAGTCGTCGGGTTGTAAAGAATCGCGCTCAGATTCTTCACTTGCGGTGGTTCCTGGGTAAATCCAACCGCCGGCACAATCGCCGTATGGAATGGTCCCGGCAACGGAATTCCCAGCCCGCCAAACAACCGCCCGCCAAACCGCGTCGCCTGACCACCGATTCCATAAATGGATCCATTCGTAAACTTCAATCCGAAATTCAGCAGGAACGGCACCGGAGGATGCAGCCAAGTCTTGGTCGCGGCAACATACACGTCTTCGTTCGTATAGCTTTTCAACGATCCGGTCAGAGCCTGGTTCAGCGCGCCGCTCACAAACTTGTCTCCGGTGCGCACCACGAACCCTGCACCCACCCCAGGCGTCCACGGCCCAAACTGCCCATCCTTGATCCCAACCACTTTGCCGTTGAAGATGTTCATGCCCGCGTAGTGCCACAACCCGCTGAATGCCAGACTGTCGCCCGTGGTGTGTTCACTGCGCGTGTACCCGACTTCCGCGCGGTTCGCAAAGCCCTCCGCAATGCTGAACGTATGAATGTTCCCAATCACATTGTTCGCGTTCACAAAGTGGTAACCGATGGCCGGGTGAGAGAAGATGTGATCCTTTGCCGAATACACAACGTAGGCCGTCGGCGTAATAAACCCGCCCGTCTGGCCTTCTAACGTCAGGTTCTGTGCAGTGGCACGATTTGCAGCGAACGAGGCGGCGATCAGGCATCCGCCCATCATCAGCGTCTTCATGGAAGAAAATATCAAGTTGGTTCTACTCCTGGCTTTCGCGTGTATGTGCGTCGGGGAGTGTCTGGGGCAATCTAAATCGCTGATGCGTTCTAGGCTGTGGTCTGGATCACACCAACGCGCTCAATGGATAAGTCCACAGTCATTCCATTCCCTTGCAAACCGCTCTTGGAACTCCTGTTTTTAGCACACTTCGTGGTGCATCGTCTCACATCCACAGGCGGTGGTAGACTCACGCCATGCAGCGCGGTTTATTTATCACGCTTGAAGGGCTTGATGGAGCTGGTAAGACTACGCAAATCAAACGTTTAGCGGTTTGGATGCAAAAACGCGGTCTTAGTCCTTTAGTAACGCGCCAGCCCGGTGGAACCCCAACGGGCGACCGCATTCGCGCCCTCCTGCTCGACTCGGATTCTCAGGCCATCGCTCCCATGACCGAAATGGCCCTCATGTTCGCCGACCGCGCTCAGGCCATCGCTGAAGTCATCGAGCCGGCGCTTGCCTCCGGCCGCATCGTTCTCTGCGATCGCTTCACTGATTCCACTGAGGCTTACCAGGGTGGCGGCCGCCAGATCGGCTCAGAAACCGTGCTCTCCCTCCACCGCCTCATTTGCGGCAATCTCCAGCCTGATCTCACCCTCCTTCTGCTCCCATCTCTCGAAGGTAGCCTTGATCGCGCCCGTCGCCGCAACGATCGCCAGATCGCCAACGACGGCAAAGATGAAAACCGCTTTGAGCAGGAACAGGAAAACTTTCACAACCGCGTCTGGCACAAGTACCGCGAGATCGCCGCCCGCGAACCCAACCGAGTCGTCCTCATTGAAGGCAACCTCGCCATCGACGAAGTGCATGAGCAGATCGTCGAAGCCGTCTCCGAGCGCCTCGTCACTGTCCACGGAACCAACCGCTCCGACGCATAGGGAAAATTCCAAACTGCTATACTTCCCTCGGATCAGCACTCATGAAGCACCGCCGACAGCTCCGGGGATGGCTATTGGCTGCGTTGATCGCAATCGCCATCGCCGTGCTGTCGCTCCTCATCCTCCATGTGCAACATGCCGACCATGGAGTATTCGCTGCGATCCTGCCGCTTTTGTTCGTCGGCATCGTCTCCCCGCTTAGCTTGCTTTCGCCCTTGGCCTGCTTCTATCTCGGCCGCACGCCTGACGCGCCCCATCTTCCCGCCTCGTTCCAGCGTCCTCCGCCGCTCCAACTCGCGTAATTTCCCTCCTTCATTCCCGGCCCCCAGCGATGCGAGCCGCGTTGTGCCGGCGACCCCGTCCATTGGGAAGTTCAGCCCTTCTTGCGGAGGATATCTGTGTATTTGGAAATCTTGGGCGCCTTGGCCCTTTGTGTCGCCAGCGCCCTTTTTCTCACATTTGCCGTCGGCCTCCTGTTCGACTCCATCCGGCGAGCGTCCAGGCTGCCCCACCGCCGCAGAGCAGGGCGCATACTTTCTTCGGCTGGTGCTTGCCTCTGCGCCGCTGTCTTTGCATTCACCTTTTTCTACCGGCCTTCCTTGGAATTTGCTGCCGAGACTGCGCAAATTGAATACGTAGACGAAGAGGACGATGGAGAACCGGAAACTCCGGCCAAGTCATTCAATCGGCAGCTTAAGCGAATTCGTCGTGGCGAAAAAGTCGAGTCGCTGGTCGTGCGCCTCTAGCCGCCTCTGCGTCTTTCATGGCCGATCTCCCATATCTGTGGGAAAATAGAAGACGGAAGCAACGAATGACCGGAACCCGCAACAGAAGCGCTTGGATCTGGGTGGCAATCGCCGCCATCGCCTTCGCTTCGGCTGCTCGCGCTGAGGCCGGCCTGCAGAATGCCAGGACCTACGCGCACCCCGTCCTCGAATTCCTGGCGAAGAATCACGGCCAGTTTCCGCCAACAAATTCCGCTTCTCCGCGTTTCGTGCAGGCCGCTTCCGGTCGCCGGTTCGGTTCAATGTTCCACTCTGCCGGCACCGGGACATGGTTGGCCGTTTTGCCCGTCCTGTTCGTCGGACTGGTTTCGCCGCTGAGCGTCACGTCTGCCGTATCCACTCGATCCCTGTCTCCCGCGCCCGCTGCGCCGCTCCTTCCCGTTTCGTTCCAGCGTCCCCCTCCACACTCTGTGTAGTTTGTCGCGCGCGTTCGCGCGGCACGTTTTGATGCATGCCGGGGCTCCGGCCCTCTGCTGCAACGCACGACAACGACACCGATCCATGGAGATTCCTCGTGTTTTTCGATAAAGCCCTCACCAAAGTCTTCGGCACCGCCAACGAACGCACCATCAAGCGGCTGCTCCCCATCGTGGATTCCGTCAACTCTTTCGAGCCTGCGATCAAGCAGCTCTCCGATGAAGCGCTTCGCGCCAAAACCATCGAATTCCGCGCGCGCATCGCCGCTCGCCTTGAAGGCGTCTCCGACAAGGACGAACGTAAGACCGCAGAACGCGCAGTGCTCGACGAACTTCTCCCCGAAGCTTTCGCCGTCGTGCGCGAAGCCGGCTGGCGCGCCGTTCAAATGCGCCACTTCGACGTGCAGCTCATCGGCGGCATGGTCCTTCACCAAGGCAAAATCTCCGAAATGAGGACCGGCGAAGGCAAAACCCTCGTCGCTACCCTCGCCTGCTATCTCAACGCCCTCGCCGGCCACGGCGTCCATGTCGTCACTGTCAACGACTACCTCGCCAAGCGCGACGCGGAATGGATGGGCAAAATCTACGAGTTTCTTGGGCTCACCGTCGGCGTCATCGTGCACGACCTTTCCGACGACGAACGCCGCGCCGCTTATGCCGCAGACATCACCTACGGCACCAATAACGAATTTGGATTTGACTATCTGCGCGACAACATGAAGTTCGAAATCAAGGATTGCGTGCAGCGCGGCCATTACTACGCCATCGTCGACGAAGTCGACTCCATCCTCATCGACGAAGCCCGCACACCGCTCATCATCTCCGGACCCACTGACCAGACCACCGACAAGTACGCGCGCGTCCGCCAGATCATTCCCAAGCTCGCGCTCGGCGAAGAAGTGGAGTGGAGCGATCACAAGCGCCAGTCCGAATTGGGCATCTCGCTCAATGAAGGCGAGAAGTACTTCTCCGGCGACTACGTTGTCGACGAAAAGCACCGCACCATCGGCGTCACCGACGAGGGCTGGTTCACCATCGAAAAGATGCTTGGAATCGACAACATTGCCGACGCCGAAAATTGGGACCTTAAGCACTACGTTGAAACCGGCATCAAGGCCCACGCCCTGTACAAGCGCGACGTCGACTACGTCGTCAAGGACGGCGAAGTCATCATCGTCGATACCTTTACCGGCCGCCTCATGCCCGGACGCCGCTGGAGTGACGGCCTGCACCAGTCCGTCGAGGCCAAGGAAGGCGTCAGCATCCGCAAAGAGGACCAGACCCTCGCCACCATTACCTTCCAAAACTACTTCCGCCTTTATCAAAAGTTGAGCGGCATGACCGGCACTGCAGAGACCGAAGCCGCCGAATTCGAAAAGATCTACAAGCTCGAAATCGTCGTCATCCCTACCAACAAGCCCATGTTGCGGAAGGAAAATCCCGACGTGGTTTTCCGCACCACCAAGGAAAAATACAAGGCCGTCGCCGAAGAAATCGCCGAACTGCACGCGCAAAATCAGCCCGTACTCGTGGGCACCACATCCATTGAGAAGAGCGAAATGCTCTCCGACATCCTCGCGCGCAAGGGCGTGCGCCACGTCGTTCTCAACGCCAAGCAGCACGAAAAAGAAGCCGAATATGTCGCCCAGGCTGGCCGTTCGGGCTCGGTCACCATCGCCACCAACATGGCCGGCCGCGGCACCGATATTCTTCTCGGCGGCAACTCGGAGTTCATGGCCCGCCAGGAACTCGTCAAGAAAGGTCGCGCCCGCGCCATCAGCGCCAACGAGGGCGCCATCAATCCCATGGCCCCGGCCGGCTTCCTGCGCTTCTACTATTCAGGCCAGGAATTCGAAATTGCCGAGCCCGAATGGGCCGAAGTCCATCAGTCACATGCCGCAGCCGCCAAACAGGATCACGAAGTCGTGATTGGGTCCGGTGGACTGTTCATTCTCGGCACTGAACGACACGAGTCACGCCGCATCGACAACCAGCTCCGTGGACGCGCCGGACGTCAGGGCGATCCCGGCGCTTCGCGCTTCTATCTCTCTCTCGAAGATGACCTCATGCGCATCTTCGCCAAGCAGTGGGTCAGCACGCTGCTTGAGCGTCTCGGCATGGAAGAAGGCGTGCCCATTGAGTCTCGCATGATCTCCAAACGCATCGAGGGCGCGCAGAAAGCCGTTGAAGCCCAGAACTTCGAATCGCGCAAACACCTGCTCGAATACGACGACGTGATGAACAAGCAGCGTGAAGCCGTTTATGGTCTCCGCCGCCAGCTCCTCGAAGGCGTCGAACAGCGCGAGCTCATTCTCGAGGACTACGTCGGCGGCATCCTTTCCAGCCAGCTCGACGAGTTCGCCGGAGAAAACGTTCGTCCCGATCAATGGAATTTCAAGGGTCTCGACGAAAAGCTGCTCGGCCAGTTCGGCTTCACCCTCAGTTCCGCCGGCATCGATCCGCAACAGATGTCGCGGCATGAACTCGGCGACACCATCTTCGAGAAGCTCAAGGAAATCTACGAAGCGAAGGAAAAGATCCTCGGTGCTGAAACCATGCGCTATCACGAACGCATGGTCATGCTCAGCGTGATCGACGGCCTTTGGAAAGATCACCTTCTCTCCATGGATCACCTGAAAGAAGGCATCGGCCTGCGTGGGTATGCGCAGCAGGATCCGCTCGTCGCTTACAAGCGGGAATCCTTCGACATGTTCGAGGCCATGATGCTCAAATTCCAGGAAGATACCGTCCGCTTCCTCTTCCGCATGCAGATTCTCGGCCCCGATGGTCAACCCATCAACGCCGCGCCGCAGCCGCGCCGCGAAGTGCCGCCCGCGCCCCCGGTCGAAAGCGCGGCCCGCACCGCTGCTTCCAACGGCAACGGAACCCAACCCCGCGAGGTCGCAATCCCCGTGCGCTCGGCCGCTTCCACCGCCTCCACCACCATCGACTCGCTCGAAAAAGAGTTTCAGCGCAAAAAACAACGCGAACTAGCCGTTGCCAGCCGTGCAGGCGCAGGAGAAGCCAGCTCGACCCAGCAGCGCCACACGGGCGAGAAAGTGGGCCGCAACGATCCCTGCCCCTGCGGTTCAGGCAAGAAATACAAAAAGTGCCACGGCGCTGAACAGTAGTGCAATCCGGCCGGGCGGAGCAGCGAATTCAGCCAGCTCCGCCTCGTCTGCTATTGAGCCAGATCAAAATGCACGTCCAAGGTGAATGTCGAAACATCCGGCCCCGGCGCAAACTTCCACTTCTGCACCGCGACGGCCGCCGCATCTGAAAGCATTTCGTTTCCGCTTACCGCCTTCACCGCGATCACTTTCCCATCCCCATCCACCGTCACTTCCAGCTTCACGATGCCCGTCACATGCAGGCGCTTGGCAATCTCCGGATACACCGGCGCAATCTTTTGCTTCACTGCGCGCTGTTCTGCGATGCACGTCAGCGCCGCAAAGCCCACCACCAGAACTGCAATTCCCGCAAGCACACCCCCGCGGGTCCGCCGCCACCCTCGGACAAAATTTCGAAGAATCTCGCAACGCATCACACCCTCCGGCAAACTACTGCCAGAGTCATCGGCGCACGAAGCGAACTCTTTATGTGCTTTGAATCAGGACGCCAGCGGGAAACTCAACTCGACCGGGACCATCACTTCGCCGCGGCCCGGGGTGAATTTCCAGCGCCGTACCGCTGCCTCGGCTGCCTCGGCAAGCATCATCTCGCCGCTCACCGTCTGCACCTGGACCACCCGGCCAATGCAGTCCACCGTCACCGCCATCCGTACCCTGCCCGTGATTCCCAGCTGGCGGGCCAGCTCCGGATATTCAGGCTCGATGCGCGACTTCACCACGCGCGACTTTTGCGGAGCCGGCGGCAACATCAACGCCACCATGGCCGTCATTCCGGCCGCCAGCAGCAGCTTTACCCGCGTGCTGTGCAAACTGCTCGCCGTACCCCGTCCTTCATTTCCCTTGCCCATCCAGGCCTCCCGGACACACGTCTCTGTGCGCTCTGTATATCGACATTGTCGGCAACGAAAATGAATAACATCCAAAAACAACAATTGGGGAAACTTGCCCGGTGCGTTACGCTCGCACCGTCGCTCTGCCCTCTGCCACCGCCGCAAAGGTCAGGTCCTGCGCGCTCGAATGGTTCTCCTCGCGCCACAGGTCAAACAGCCTGCCGTAGCTCAACGTCATATATTGCGTCGCGTCGATGCCCAGCTTTGCTGCAGATCTGTCAATCCAGTCCGGCGTTCCTTCCAACTCCGCGAAGTTCCCGATCGGCGTTTCATCCACCACGCAATGTCCCGCGCCATCGGTCCATTCGGTACGCCACTTCTCGTACTTGAATGCTGCTGTCAGTCCCAGCGACAGAAAAATTCCTGCCAGCGCATCTCCATCCGCAACCTCTGTTTCCGTCTCCACGCGATGCTTATGTCGATCTTCACCCTGTCCAGAATCCGGAAGCCGCTTATGGGTCAGCGTCCAGCGCTCGCCATAGTGGCGAATCCGCAAAATCTCTGTCCTTGCGCGCATCGCGCGATCCGCCCAGTCGTAGAGCGTATTGCCTTCAAACGTCCGCGGCGTCTCCACACGAAATCCCGCGCCTTCCAACCGTGCTCCCAGCTCGGCCAGATCGTTCACGCGGAACTTGATCTCCGTCTCAATCGCCATCGGATGCAGTGAGTATACGTCGCGACACTCCCCACAGAGAAAGTGGAAATTCGGTCAATTCGCTTTCGCTAAACCACGCAAACTAACCCTTGTCGAAACACGCACACGCTACTCAATCGACAGATTTGTGCTTTTCCCCAAAACAGTGCCCGGCCTTCCACAGGCGACAATAGATGGGTGAACACCCTCCGCCTCACCGTGGAAACCAGCCGGCTCGATAGCCTCACATCCCGCCAGGCCATCGCGCAGGCCGCAGAAATCCTCCGCCGTGGCGGACTCGTTGCTTTGCCCACTGAAACGGTCTACGGTCTCGGCGCCCACGCGCTGGACCCCGACGCCGTTGGGCGCATCTTTCAGGCAAAACAACGCCCTTCATGGGACCCCGTCATTGTTCACATCGCGGGTCCGGTCCTCCACAATCCCATGCTCGAAAATCTCACCACGAACATCGCGCCCGTTGTGCACGGCCTCACCCATGCATTCTGGCCCGGTCCGCTCACTCTTTTGCTGCCGCGTTCCGCCGCAGTGCCTGACGCCGTCACCGCCGGCCGTCCCCTGGTTGGCATCCGCATGCCCGCACACCCTGTCGCCTTCGAATTGATTCGTCAGGCCGGTGTTCCCGTTGCCGCACCCAGCGCCAACCTCTTCTCCCACATCAGCCCCACCACTGCCGAGCATGTGCTCGAAGATCTCGATGGCCGCATCGACGCCATCCTCGACGCCGGCCCCACGCAACATGGCGTTGAATCTACGGTTCTCGACCCTAATCAGTCGCCCATGATGATCTATCGGCCTGGTGCCATCACCGCCGCGCAGATTCGCGAAGTCGCCGGCCCCGTCACCTTTTTTGAGTCACCCATGCTGCCGCGAACTGCGGCCCGCGAAGCCCTGCCGTCTCCCGGCGTGGGACTGCGTCACTACGCTCCACGCGCCAAGCTCATTTTGATTGATTCTTCCTGGGCCGGCCTTGCGCAACAACTTGCCGACGTAGCGGCCCAGCATGCCGGACAAAAAATCGGCGTCATGCTGCCCACGGAACTCGACAGCCACACGTTGCGATCCGCCAATGTTGTCTTGTTTCCCTGGGGACGCTGGAGTGCACTCGAAGAACTCGCGCACAATCTGTACGCCGGCCTGCGCGCTCTCGATGCCCAGGACTGCGCCATCATCCTTTGCCCGCTGCCCGCAGAAGATGGTCTGGGCGCAGCCATCCGCGATCGCCTGCGCAAAGCGGCACAGCAAAATTAGACCGAAATTCGGTGCCGAGTATGCTTCCGGCGCAATCATCAACGTCCACCCCTCAAGCGACGATCGTGGAGTCTCTCCCGCTTGACGGGCTCGCACACCCTGCTACTGCGCGTTCTCGCCGAATTTGTACATGTATTTGAGGGCGGATTTGTAAATCAGCGTCCTGTCGCGTCCCCGCACCTTCAGTGCGTTGCGGTCGTACCACTCGATCACGCCCTCAATCTTTTCGCCATCGCTCAACACAAACACCATCGGCGTTTGCGTCTGAATCTGCTTCTGCAAATAGAAGAGTTCTGCCTGCCTGTATGCCGATTCCTCCTCCACTGTGTGCGATGTAAAGCGAAACGGTTCCGGCGCATGCAGTTTTCTAGCCGGCCGCGGTGCCGGCGTAACCTGCCCGTCTTCTGTATGTGGGATCAGAACTGGCGTGTTCATCAATGCGACCCTCCTGGGGGAATGAGGTTCGAGAACGAGAGAGCAAATCAAACGTTTACAGAATCAACGTGCGCGGCTGCTTTTCCGCTTCTTTTTCTTTGCACAATTTTCTTGATCTTCGGGCCCTGGGGAGAGATTGCCGAATCGACAGCACGGCATGTGACGGACGCATTCGCTCTAGCTTTTCGTTGACCGGGATTGCTTGATTCTATCGAAAAAGATGCCGCAACTCCGCACTAAGTTGCCTGATTGTTCGTTGGATCGATTTACCTCTCGGCGAGACTGGCGGCCATCGCATCCAACGACAGCGAGCGCAGCAGGTTCCGGCGCATCCCCTGTTCCACCTGCACCAGCGCCCGCGCAGCGCCGTCGATCCAGTCTAGGTTAATGCCTTGTGCCATCTGTTCCAGCTCTCGCGACAGATCCACGTTGCGCATCAGCTCCGGTGTCCCCGCCACCATCAACAGCAGGTCCTCCACAAGGCTTCCCAGCGCCCGCAACAGGTTCACCGTCTTCTCCTGCCCGTCTGCTCCCGCCCGGTAGGTCTCCGTCACATGAAAGAGTTGGGAGTAGTCCGGTTCCCGCAACGCCGTGTGCAGCACCGTCAACGCATCCTGCCGGCTCTTCAGATACACATCCAGGTCAATCTGCAATGCACGTCCCACCGCACCCTCTGCGAGTCGTGCCGCCAAAGCACGTTCTTGTGCCTTCAACTCAGGCCGCCGCGCTGCCAGCAGTGTCTCCAGTTCCATCGCGGGCAAAGCACCCAGCCGGTGCACTACCGCGCGCGACCGGATCGTCGGCAACAATTCTTGCGGATTCTCAGTCAACAAGATCAGCGAGGTATATTCGGGCGGCTCTTCCAAAACCTTCAATAGGCTGTTCGCTGCTTCCTTCATAAATGCCGACGACGTAAAAATCGTGAACGATCGCCGCGCTTCCACCGGTGGCCTGTAATAGGCCACATGGATCACCTGCCGCACCTGCCCCAGCTTGATCATCAGTTGCGGTGGATCCGGCGGCACAATCAGCACATCCGGATGCGTCTGAACAAAGATGCGCGTCTCTTTCTTGTCCGTCTCGCGCATTTCTTCGCGCGCATCCACTGCTTCCGCCACGCGCGCTTCCAGATCGGCAGCTGCGCCAATCCGTTCGCAATTGCGGCACCGCCCGCAATAGTCCGGCAGTCCGTCCGTCATCGGCTGCTCCAGGCAATTCACCGCACGCGCCAGCATCAGCGCCAGTGTGTATTTGCCCGCGCCTTTTGGGCCCGCAAGAATCAGCGCTTGCGGAAATCGCCCCGCCCGCACGCTCTCGCGCAGGTGCGTCACCGTCGCCGCATTGCCAAGAAACTCTTTAAAACTCACAGTGTCGAGTCTAGCAGGATGGATTCTCACGAAAAGTGGATGGAGGACGCGGGTTTTCCGCGCCCTCGCTGTTTGATTTGCGCCTCACGCGCCTTTCCTGCTCGTTGCGCGAATCGCCTCAATCTCCGCCGCAGGAATATGCAGGAACTCGAGAAACTCCTGGTGTTCCGTCGGCGCCGACCGCTCAAACTCGGCATGCCAGTTATCCATCTGCTGATTCGTAAATCCGCATGCCTTCATGATCGAAACCCACTTCTCTTTCGTAATCATCTTTGCCTTTCCCAGAGCTTTGTGCTCCAGCAATTTCAAAATCGCCTGCTGGTGTGCGCGCAGTGTTCCGATCTCGGCGTCCAACTCCAGCAGTCGCCGCTTCAGAACACCCGACGCACCTCCACCAGGACGATCTGGATTCGTCTTGAAGATCGCGCGAATGTCCTCGATCTTCAGGCCCGCGTCACGATACGCGCGAATCTGCAGCAAACGCCGCAAATCCGCCTCGCCGTAACTGCGATAGTTCCCGCCGCTGCGCTGCGGAGGGGGCATCAAACCGATCGATTCGTAATACAAAAGCGCTGTGCGGCTCACACCGCACCGCCGGGCGAGTTGGGTTACCGTCAACATCGTCTTCATTCACTCTGAACCCTACAGTTGTAGACAGGTCAAGTCGTCTGCGCAACATATATTTCTCCGCAAATCCGCCTTATTTTCGGGGCAGAGCCGTTACCTGGATCCCATACTTCGGTCGCAAGGTGATCTTCGGCTGTACTTCGATCCTCTGCTCTGGATCGACAACAAACCGCCATTGCCGCGCCAATGTGGTCAGCGCCAGCACTGCTTCCATCCACGCAAACGACTCGCCAATGCACTGCCGCCCGCCGCCTCCAAAAGGGAAGTAGGCAAACCGCGGCCGCGCCGCTTTGTTCTCCGCGCTGAATCGTTCCGGTCGAAAACTCTCCGCATCCTCATACCAGCGCGGATCGCGATGGACGATGTACTGGCTGAAAAACACCATCGTGCCTTTCCCGATGCGGTACGGCCCGATCGCCACATCTTCCAGCGCCTCACGTCCCATCGCCCACGCCGGCGGATACAGCCGCATCGACTCCGAGAGCACCATCGCCGTGTACTCCAGGCTCGGCATGTCTTCGAGTGTCGGCAACCGGTCTCCCAGCACCGCATCCACCTCCGCATGTAACCGCGTCTCCGCCACGGGATTCTGTCCCAGCAGGAGCCATGTCCAGCTCAATGCATTCGCCACCGTCTCATATCCGGCAAGAAACAGCGTCAGCACCTGGTCGCGCAATTCCTCTGTCGTCAGCTTCAGACCATCGCCGCCCGCGCCCTCATCTCGTGCCGCCAGCAGCATCGAGAGCAGATCGCCCCGTTCCTCCAGCGCTCCGGGATACGCTCGCGACTCTGCTGCGCGCGCCTCAATCATCCCGTCCACCACCGCATCCAGCCGCTTCTTCGCCGCTCTGAATCTTCGCATTTGCGGCAGCGGCGAATCCAGCAGCCACTCCGCCCGCGGCAGCGCCACCAAAAACGTGTACAGATCCATCACGATGTTCACTTGCTCGTTGATCACTTGGATCTCTTCCGTCACTTCGGTGTCGAACAGCGTCCGTGCCGTAATCTGCAGCGCCATCCGCATCATCTCCGCCGCAATGTTCAGCTCCTGCCCCGGCTTCCACGCCGCGCCTGCGCCCGCGGCGATCTCCGCAATCTCGGTCGCATAGCGCTCAATCCGCTTGCGATGAAATGCCGGCGCAGCAACGCGCCGCCCGCGTTTGTGCTTTTCACCGTCCGCCGTAATCATCCCCTCGCCCAGAAGGATCTTCATCCGCTTCTGTGTCCGGTCTTTCCCGAACGAGGCCGCCTTGTCGATCAACACTTCCTGGATATCCGCAGGCTCACGCAGCAGCAACACATCGTGCAGCAGAACGCGATAGTGCGCAGCCCTTCCATAGCGCGTGAGGTGCGAAAACAGCAGAAGGGGATTGTCCGGCCGAAAAAATCCATGAAACGCATAGCAGGGAAGCGGCAACCGCAGCCCCGGCGGATAGATGTATCTCCCATGCGGCACCACGGCAGGCATCGAACCTACCTGTACCGGATGAATTGGGAAAACCTGCGTGCTCACGCTTCGAGTCTACGGCAATCGAAGATGTGCCTTCCGCGCCTGCCTGTCACATCTCCTGATTGCTTTCCATCGCATCCAAATTCGCGTGCTTTTTCTTCTCCGCGCAGCCGGCCCCTCAATGCCCGCCCGCTCCGCCTCCGCCCATCTTGAACTTCCGTGTCAGCAACACCAGCGGCGCCGCCAGCAGCGTCATCACCCCGATAATATGGAAGCAATCCATAAACGCCAATAAATGTGCCTGTGCCTGCAACCCTTCATACACATGCTGATAGGCCGCCTTGAACGCATCTGCATGCGCAATCCCCCGTTGCTCCAGGAAGAGTGCCGACTGCTGCGCCTGCTGTTGCAGCGCGCCAGAAGTCGACGGCAGATTGCTTCCCACTGTCTCCTGGTGAAAACTCCACCGCCGTTCCGAAACCGTGTTGATAAACGCAATCCCAAAACTCCCGCCCCAGTTGCGGAAGAAATTCGTCAGCGACGACGCCTTGTTGTTTTCGCCGGGCTTCAGCTGCGAGTACGCAATTACCGAAAGCGGCACAAAGAAAAATGCATAGCCCAGTCCCTGCAACGCACGGGCCCAAGCATAGTGGCCATAGTCCGTATCCAGCGTGAAATGTGCGTAGTGCAAAAATGACAGCCCCACCGTGAGCACTGCGCCCAGCAGCAAAATCCGCGGCTGCACGATCCCGCGCTGCACCAGTTGCGCGCCCACCGGAGCCAACACCGTGATCACCAGTGCGCCCGGCCCCAGCACCAGCCCCGCATCAATCGCCCGATACCCATACAGCAACTGCAGCATCTGCGGAATCATCGTTGTCGACGCGAATAGTCCCACGCCAAACAGGAAGTAGAAGAAATTCGCCATGGCAAAGTTGCGCGACTTCAGCAGGCGCAGCGCAATCACCGGGTCCTCCTGCTTCAGTTCCCACCAGATCGCCGTACCAAGGCACACGACCGCCCCTACCAGCATCCATGTAATAAATCGTGATCCAAACCAGTCGTCGATCTGCCCTCGATCCAGCGTCACTTCCAACGCCGCGGAGCCAAGCCCGATCAACCCAATCCCAATGCCGTCCACGCGCAACTTCCCGTCCGGCCCGCGCACCGTCTTGCGCTCCTCCGCAAAGGCCGGCGGGTCGTGCACAAAGCGCGTCGTCATATACAGAGACAACAGCCCCACCGGAATATTGATAAAGAAAACCCAGCGCCAGTTGTAGTTGTCCGTGATCCATCCGCCCAGCACTGGTCCGATCGCCGGAGCCGTCACAATCGCCATCGTGTAGATTGCGAACGCCGACGCCCGCTTGTTCGGCGGAAATGTGTCCACCAGAATGGCCTGCTCCACCGGCGCCAGTCCGCCGCCGGCAATCCCCTGCAACACGCGCGCCGAAAGCATGATTCCCAGGCTCGGTGCAATCCCGCAGAAAAACGACGTCACCGTGAAGAGTGCCACGCACAGCAGGTAATAATTCTTCCGCCCCAGCACGCGCGAGAGCCACGCCGACATCGGTAGCACCACCGCGTTCGCTACCAGGTAAGTCGTCAGGATCCATGTCACTTCGTCATAGCTGCGTCCCAGCCCGCCTGCAATATATGGAAGCGAAACGTTTGCAATCGAGGTATCCAGCAGTTCCATGAACGTCGCAATCGTCACGGTCAGGGCGACCACCCAGGGATTGATGGCGGCTCGTGACATGGTTCGCCCTACACCAGCGGTTCCGGTTGGTCGAATCGGGGGAGTAGGAGCAATTGCAGTAGCCAAAATCGACCTCGGGAAAGCAGAAATGCGACCGAATGGTCTCGTATTTCATCAGATTCATTAGAAATGCGACCGATGCGTCTTTTTTGCGCTATGCTTCTCGGCAAGGAAATTCACCATGAAAAAGGGCGAAATTACGCGGCAGCGCATCGTTGCACTGGCTGCGCCCATCTTTAATCGCAACGGCTACTCCGGCTGTTCCATGCAGGACGTAATGGAAGCGACCGGTCTCGAAAAGGGCGGTCTTTATCGCCACTTCAGCAGCAAAGAGGAGCTGGCCGCCGAGGCTTTTCGCTACGCACTCAAAACCGCGGTCAAAGTCCGTACTGAAGGTCTCGAGGCGGTCGACAGCCCCCTCGAAAAGATTCGCCTCTACATTCGGCGTTTCGTCGAACTGCCTTCACCCCTGCCTGGCGGCTGCCCATTATTGAATACCGCCGTCGACTCCGACGACGGCAATCCTCTCCTGCGCAAACTGGCCTTCGATGGGTTCGCGGCCTGGAAGGCGCGCATCTGCGTTCTCGTCGAGGACGGGATTCGCCGTGGCGAGATTCGCAAGTCCGTCGCGCCCCTTCAGATCGCCAATACCATCATCGCCACTTTAGAGGGCTCGCTCCTGCTTGGCCGTCTCGAAGGTTCGCGCGTTCCCATGCATGACGCTCAATCTTCGCTCGATCTCTTGTTGAACGTCATCGCGACACGGCCCGGAACCCGCCCACGCCGCGTCCCTCGGACGCAAACTGCGGATTCCGGCCGGGTTTCCACCGCCCGCCGCTCCCCTCGTACAATAAGAAAGTAAGATCACGCGACCGATGGCGGAACCGTCAGACAAGAATCCCCAACCATCGAAGCCCAAAGAAGCCCCCAAGCCTGACCTGCGCAAAGCCGACGAAGACCCTGTCGGCAAGGTCTACGACTCGCGGCTCATGCGGCGTCTTGGCCGCTATCTCCTGCCTTATCTTCCGCAGGCCATCATTTCCTCGGTCGCCGTCACGCTTAAATCCTTGAGCGATGTAGCCGGACCCTTCCTTGTCATGGTCGGCATCGACCACTACTTTCCCTCCGGCCACGAAACCGGCCCCGTGACCCACGGATTCGGCGGCGCGTTCTGGCTCACCAACCGCCTCAGCGCTGACCCCCTCCGAGGCATCACGCAGCTCGCCACCATCTATCTCGTCCTGCAGATTTCGTCCTATCTCTTCGAATTCATCCAGACCTACCTCATGCAGTGGACCGGCCAGAAGATCATGTTCGATTTGCGCCGCGACATCTTCCGCCACATGCAGCGCATGCACATCGCCTTCTTCGATCAGCATGCCGTCGGTCGCCTCGTCACCCGCCTCACATCCGACGTCGATGCCATCAACGATATGTTTACCGGCGGCATTCTCGCCATCGTCGACGACTTCTTCACGCTCTCCATCATGGCCATCGTCATGCTCAGCATCAATTGGTGGCTGGCGCTCCTGGCATTCTCCGTTCTTCCCATCATCCTCGTTGTCACTCGCATGTTCCGCGATAGCGTCCGCGAGAGCTACCGCCGTGTCCGCGCCGCCATCGCCCGCATTAACAGCTTCACGCAGGAACATGTCAGCGGCATGCGCGTGGTGCAGATCTTCAATCGCGAGCAGCGCGCCTACGAAGACTTCGAGGCGGTCAATCGCCTCCACATGATCGCGTTCAAAGACACCATCTTTGCCTACGCCCTCTATTACCCCGCGGTCGAACTGCTCTCCGCCATAGCCATTGCCATCGTCATCTGGCGCGGCGGTTTTGGCGTGCTTTCCGGAACAGTCACCCTCGGCATGCTCGCCAGTTTCAACATGTATTCCCAGCGCTTCTGGCGCCCCATTCAAGACCTCAGCGACAAATACAACATCCTTCAGGCAGCCATGGCCGCCTGCGAACGCATCTTCAAGCTCCTCGATACCGCACCTGAAATCGTCAGCCCCGAGCATCCAAGCACCGGCGACCACAGCAATCGCATCGAATTCCGGCGCGTCTGGTTTACCTATCAAAAACTCACGCCCGAGCAGCAGGCCCTCATCGACCGCGCTGTTACGCAGCCCGATCCCGCGCCTGTGCTCTCTTCCATCAACGACATTGAGTGGATCCTCAAAGACGTCTCTTTCACCATCGAGCCCGGCCAAACCATCGCCATTGTCGGCCATACCGGCGCCGGCAAAACTACGCTCACCAGCCTGATGATGCGTTTCTACGACGTCCCTGCCGGCCAGATCCTCATTGATGGCGTCGACCTGCGCGAACACGACCTGCTCGCGCTGCGCCAGCACTTCGCCGTCGTCCTGCAGGACCCGTTTCTTTTCACCGGCACATTAGCCGAGAACATTCGCCTCGGCAACAAATCCATCACCGACGCCGACTTGGTCAACGCTGCCCGCGACGTCAATGTCCTCGACTTCATCGAATCTCTCCCCGCGCGCTTTGACGAACCCGTGCGCGAGCGCGGCAGTTCGCTCTCCACGGGCCAAAAGCAGCTCGTCAACTTCGCACGCGCTCTCGCCTACAATCCCCGCATCCTCATCCTTGACGAAGCCACATCCAGCGTCGACACCGACACTGAGCTCCGCATCCGCGGTGCACTCGAGCGCATGGTCGAAGGCCGCACCAGCGTACTCATCGCCCACCGTCTCTCCACCGTGCAGCGCGCCGAGTCCATCCTCGTCATGCACAAGGGTCAGCTCCGCGAAATGGGCTCACACCAGGAACTGCTTGCCCAGCGCGGCCTCTACTGGAAGCTCTACCAACTGCAATACAAAGACCAGGAACTCGGCACCGCCTCGGCTCCAATCCCCCGCGAACCTTCCATCGCGCCTGTGGTCTAGCTCGCACTGCTCCGCTTTGCGCCGCTCCATCCAACCGCTTCGCCTGCCCGCCCTCCATCGCGATATCATGAATGAACAGCGCACTTGGGGAATCTGCGGCACTTCCACACGTTTCCGCCGGCAATCGGATCAAATGAATCAGCAATCTGCAAGAAAAGTCGAGCTCTTCGACACCAGCCTGCGCGACGGCATGCAGCAGCCGAATCTCGAGATTTCCGTTCCCAACGCCGTCCTGCTGTTGCAGCGTATGGGCGCCTTCGGTGTGCACTACGCCGAAATCGGCTTTGCCGGCGCGCATCAGTTCGTCGCCGACCTCACCCACGCCCTCGCACGCGTCGACACCGGCTCGATGCAACTCGCGCTCTTCGGCCGCACCCGCGGCCGCGGCACCACGGTCCAGGATTGGCCCGACGTTCAGTTCATGATCCAGCACCGCGAACGTGTGCCCATCGCCGTCGTCGTTGTCAAATCGCGCCTGCTCGATGTTTCCAAATCTCTCGAAACCACACCCGAAGAGAATCTGCGCATGGCCTTCGAAACCATCGACTGCCTCCAGCAGAACGGCCTCCAAGTCTTCGTCGACTTCGAGCACGCCATGGATGCCAGCTGTGGCCGTCGCGAAAACGGAGCTCCCTGCGATCCCGACTTCCATCAGCGCAGCCTCGACTACTTCCATCAGCTCACCAGCCAGTGCGTCGCGCAAAAAGTCAGCCGCCTTGTCATCTGCGACACCACCGGCGGCGCCAGTCCTGAAGAAGTCTCCGAAGTCATCGGCAACCTCATCCGCGCTTATCCCAAAGCCGCCTTCGGTTTTCACGGACACAAGGATCGTGGCCTCGGTGTCGCCAACACCCGTGCCTCCATTCTGGCCGGAGCCGTTCAGGTGCAGGGCACGCTACTCGGCACTGGCGAGCGCTGCGGCAATGTCAACCTCACAACCGTTGTCGGTGGCATGCAGCTTCGCGGAGAAGCCCAGTTCGTTCCCGCGGAGTCTCTCACCGGACTTACCAGCCTCGCCCACGCAGCCTATGCGGCATTCGGCCTCGAGCCGCCTCACGGCGCGCCCATCGTGGGTGCCGGCGCCTTCGGTACTTGGGCCGGCATGCATGGTTCCAGCGAGCGCAAGAATCCCGGAGCCTACCTCTGGTGCGACCCCGCCCGCGTCGGCGCCAACCCCACCATCGGCGTCAATCGTCAGTCGGGCAAGGCCAACATCATTCTGCTCTCTGAAGCGCTCGGCGTCCCACTCAATTCCACCCAGGCGCAATCCCTCATGGATGCCAACCTGCCCATGATCGAAGGCGGCGGATTCACATCGAGCGAAGTCTCCTTCCGCCTCGCCTGCATGCGCGTCCTCGGCACGTTGCCCAATCGCTTCGGCCTCCGCAGCTGGCGTGTCTTCGACGAGTCCGACGAAATCGGCAATCGCTTCGTGCAGGCATTCATGACGCTCTCGGTCGGCGATACCACCGTCACCACCACGCGTGCTGAAGGTGCCGGCCCTGTCGATGCACTCACCAAGGCCATGCGCCACGAGCTCGAGAAGTGGCATCCCGCTCTCGCGCAAATGCGCTTAGGAACATTTTCCGTCACCGCGCTCGATGTCTCAGCGCACGACTCCGCTGCTTACGTCCGCGTCACCGTCAGTTTCCACGCCGACGGCTTCGAGCCTTGGGTCACCGCCGGCGTCAGCAGCGACATGAACCAGGCCGCGCTCATGGCTATTGTCGACGGCTTCAACCACTGGCTCATGAAAACATCTGGCGATAGCAACGGCAGTGAATCCCCCTCTCTCGCGCAGCCTCAATTCGCAGTCGCACCCTCGGGCTCTGGCGTTCCAAAGAAATCCGTCTGACAGACTATTCACACCCGGCAGTTTTTCCCGCACCGGTTCGACGCACGAAGTATTTCCCTGCAGGGTCAACAAAGCCCGCATCCAATACCAGGATGACCTTGTCCTGAACCACTTCGCCCACAACATTCTCTCCATAATTTGAATCAATTCGCATGACTGCTTCCGGTACTCCCAGCACCGTTGCCCCGACACCAACTCCGTCCGATGCGAGCAAGCGTCTGCTGCCCTGGCTTGTCGCGGTGGCCTTCTTCATGGAGTCGCTCGACACCACAATCCTCAACACCGCTGTCCCCGCCGTTTCTGAAGCACTCCACGTCGGCCCGCTCAGCATGAAGGCCGTTCTCGCCAGCTACACCCTCAGCCTCGCTGTCTTCATCCCCATCAGCGGCTGGATGGCCGACCGCCACGGAACTCGCCGCGTCTTCGCTTCCGCCATCGGCCTGTTCACGCTTGGTTCGCTCCTCTGCGGACTGTGCAGCAATATTCATCTGCTCGTCGCGTGCCGCATCATTCAGGGCATGGGCGGCTCGCTCATGGTCCCGGTGGGCAGGCTCACCCTCGTCCGCACCTTCGCTAAATCCGATCTCATCCGCATCATGAGCTTCGTCTCCATCCCGGCGCTCATCGCGCCCATGCTCGGGCCCATCGCTGGCGGACTCATCGTCGGCTACTTCCATTGGCGCGTCATCTTTTTTCTCAACATCCCCATCGGGCTCATCGGTTTGATCTTGGTTTACATTCATTTGCCCGACTACCGCGAAGAAACACATCCGCTCGATCTCGTCGGACTCATCCTCTTCGGCTCCGGCATAGGCCTGCTCTCTTATGTGCTCGAAGTCTTCGGCGAGCACACCCTCAGTTCGCGCGAAATCACCGGCCTGCTGCTTCTTTCCATCGCGCTCCTCGCCGGATACTGGCTTCACGCCCGCGCACTGCAATTTCCTCTTCTTCAATTGCGTCTGTTCAGCATTCGAACGTTTCGCGCCGCTACCAACGGCAGCTTCTTCACCAGGCTCGGCATTGGCGGCGTGCCGTTTCTCCTCCCGCTTCTCTATCAAACAGGGATGGGCTTCACTCCCATCCAGTCCGGGCTCCTCATCATGCCCCAGGCCATCGGAGCCATGAGCGTCAAAGCCGTCCTGCGCCAGTTGCTCGCGCGCATCGGATACCGCGGCGTGCTCATCTCCAACACCATCGTCATCGGCGCGTTGCTCGCCCTCTTCTCCACAATCGATCAACGCACGCCCGTCTGGCTCATCGTCCTGGTGGCCTACTGCTACGGAGCCTTCACGTCCCTGCAATACACCAGTATGAACACGCTTGTCTATGCCGACATCGGCGAGCGCGACACCAGCAGCGCAAGCTCCATCGCCAGTACCATGCAGCAAATGTCCATCAGTTTTGGCGTTGCCGCCGCAGGTCTCACCACTGCCTTTTTCGTCCCTCACGCAGCCGCCACCGCAGCCACGGCCATGATTCACGGCATTCATCTCGCGTTCCGCTTTCTCGGCGGACTCACCATCGCTTCCGCGTTGGTCTTTGCCGGGCTCAAGCAGTCCGACGGCGATGCCGTCAGTCAGCACGAAATTCTTCGCCAGCATCACCCAGACGGCTGATCGGCGCGCTCCAACTCCCGCAGTTCTCGGCCGTCTCCGGTCGGGCAGGGAACTGCTCCCGGCAATCAAAAAGGGCCGACCGCCGCAGCGATCAGCCCCTTCTTCCTAACCGAATTCAGCTTTGTCTTACCGTGTTGCTACCGACGGTCGCGTATCCAGCGTTCCGTTCGCATAGCCCTTTGCCATCTCCGTAATCGCGATCGGCGTGTAATCGGCTGCGTGTCCGGCCTGGCCAAATTGTGTCATGCGCAACCCCACAACCTTGGCCATCGCCTCACGTGCCGGCTTCATGTAGTCGCGCGGATCGAACTTCTCCGGCGTCTCTGCGAATACCTTGCGAATCGCGCCCGTAATGGCCAGCCGGTTGTCCGTGTCCACATTGATCTTGCGCACGCCGTTCTTGATCCCCAGCTGAATCTCTTCCACCGGAACGCCCCATGTCGGCTTCAAGTGCCCACCGTACTTGTTCACGATGTCTTGCAGTTCCTGCGGCACCGACGAGCTGCCGTGCATCACCAGGTGCGTATGCGGCAACCGGTTGTGAATCGCGATCAGCAGATCCATCTTCAGCACCGAGCCATCCGGCTTCTTGTTGAACTTGTAGGCGCCGTGGCTGGTACCAATCGCAATCGCCAGCGCATCTACGCCCGTGCGCTCCGCAAACTCCACTGCCTGGTCGGGATCGGTCACATGCTCCAGGCCCGAACCGCCCGCGCCGTGCCCGTCTTCAATGCCGCCCAGCACGCCAATCTCACCTTCCACCGTCACGCCGCGCTCGTGCGCATAATCCACCACACGCCGCGTCACTTCCACGTTCTGCTCAAACGACGAAGGCGTCTTGCCATCTTCCAGCAGCGACCCATCCATCATCACGCTGGTGTAACCCAGGGCAATCGCGCTCTTGCAGGTTTCAAAACTGTTGCCATGATCCTGGTGCATCGCAATCGGAATCTCCGGATTCAGTTCCGCCGCAGCCTGGATCAGCTTGAACAGATAAAGGTCCTCGGCAAACGCCCGCGCCCCGCGGCTGGCCTGCACAATCACCGGCGACTTGGTCTGCTTGGCCGCCATCATGATCGCCTGAATCTGCTCCATATCGTTAACGTTGAATGCGCCGACGCCGTATCCGCCCTTGGCCGCTTCATCGAGCAGCTGTCGCATGGAAACAAGAGGCATATCGATTCTCCTTAAGGTCTGGCTCCCGCCCTCAATCCGCTCCAAACTCAACGAGCGGCGCGCCTTGCGCCCGGTTACGGGAACTGCAATCGTCCTTATGGTAGCAGACACGCGCAACCCTAAAATGTGAGCCCGCACACAACATCGCAACCCCTTTGCTTCAATCCGATTGCGCGACGCAGGCGCCCCATTCCCCGCGTTGCCCTTCACGGCTCAATCATCGGTCTTCCGTTCCCTGGTTCCATGCCTTTTGTTCCCTCGTGCCCTCGGTGCCTTGTTCCATGTGTCACCAGCTACCCAGCAACCTCCGCACCAGCACCAGTTCGCCCACGTGATACGCGTTGTGGTCTGCCGTCAGCAATGCCTCGCGTAACACCGTCTGCCCGTCTCCATGCGCAATCTTGGCGTAGAGATCCGTCCCGTCGTCGCTCACCAGCGCCACCATCGCTTTCAGGTCCCGTCGAAACGCCCGCACCGTCCTGTCCCACGCCTTTTCATCTGGCGGAACTGCGTTCTTCGGCCAATATTCCTCCGGCCACTTCGGCGATTTGTGCTGCGCATCCCGCGAAAATTCCAGAATGTCCCACTGCGCAATCCGCAGGTGCTCTACGATCTCCCAGGGAGAATGCTCCGCACCCTTCGGTCGTTTCCCTCGCAACTCCACCGGCAAATCCTTGATCGCGCGTTCAAACGTCGCATGCGCATGCCCGCCCGTCAGCAGTTCCACCACATGCTCCCGTACCGCCTTGTCCTGGTTTCCTGTCTTGCTCGCCATGCCTCGCTCCGTTTTTTCTGGATTTCATTCCGGCAGCCATCTCACGCAGCACGCGCCGCCTTACCCCTCAGATTCGCTGCATACGCGTCGCGATGCTGGATTGTTGGGTCCATCGTTGCATACCGGCTCTTGCGGCCTCCGGCGTCTGGCGATTTCCTGACTCGACGGCAGATCCGCTGTGACGAACCGGCCCAATTCGAAGCTCAGCCGCACAACGCCGCTGATGGATTGCCAAGTTTGGGTGTTACACTTTCGAGAATCCCGCACGGGTGTAGCGGACTGAATCGAGAGGCACTTCCCCGGCAATCCTCCCGAATCGACCCCGAACTGCAAGAGAGCGCGACACGCGAGCGAGATGCATCCCCTTTCTCTGGAGCCCACCGTGTCGCGTCTACGTGTCCTCGCATCGTCGTTTCTTCTCGTCTGCATCTTATTCTCAGCAAAGAGCTTAACATCGCAGGCTACCACTTCGATCAACGGCCGCGTGACCGACAAAAGTGGTGCCGTCATCCCTGGCGCTGCGCTCAAGCTCACGCTTGGGTCCACCGGTGCCACGCGCGAATCCGTCTCTGACGCTTCTGGTCAATATCAGTTTTCGCAGCTCGTCCCCGGTTCTTACACCCTCGAGGTCTCAGCCGCCGGCTTCGGCACCACCACACGCTCCAATTTGGAATTGCTCGTCAGCCAGCCCGCCACTGTAAACGTTGCCCTGCAGCTTGCCACCGTCACCCAGCAGGTCACGGTCAGCGAGTCCGCGCAGGCCATGCTCAACACCACCGACGCGACTCTCGGCAACGCTTTCGATAGCCATCAGGTGCAGTCGCTCCCGCTCGACGCGCGAAACGTGCCTGACCTGCTCACCCTGCAACCGGGCGTCACCTTTCTCGGCCGCGCCGACGACGCCAGCGGCACCCAGGGTGTCGGCAACAATCCCACAGATTCTCGTGCAGGCTCCGTCAACGGTGGCCGCGCCGATCAGTCCAACATCACGCTCGATGGTGTCGATGTCAACGACATCAACAACGGATATGCCTTTACCAGCGTCCTTCGCACAACAGAAGATTCCGTCGCCGAGTTCCGCGTGACCACCAGCAATCCAAATGCTGAAGAAGGCCGCTCTTCTGGTGCGCAGGTTGCTCTCATCACGCGCAGCGGCACCAACGGCTTCCACGGCGCGGTTTACGAATACAACCGCTCCAATCTTATGGAAGCCAATGACTTTTTCAATAAGCAGCAGGAACTCGCAGCCGACGAGCCCAACCGCCCTGAGAGTCTCGTGCGCAACATCTATGGCGCCGCGGTCGGCGGTCCCATCCTCAAAGACAAGTTCTTCTTCTTCGCCAACTACGAGGGCCGCCGCGATTCGCAAGGCACCAGCGTCAATGCCGGCACCGTTCCCACCGCGGGCTATCGTGCAGGCAACCTGGCGTATGAATACGTGGGTCCAAGCGGGGATACCACCTATACCCTGACTCCTGCCGACATCCAGAACATGGATCCTCAGGGCATTGGCAACGATGCCGCGCTTCTGCAGGTGCTTAACGCCTACCCCACCGGCAACGACACCACGCAGGGCGATGGTCTCAACAGCATCGGCTATCGTTTCCCCTACACCATCCACCGCAAATACGACACCTACATCGCGCGCCTCGACTTCAATCTCACCAGCAAGCACAACTTCTTCTGGCGCGGCAATCTTCAGGGCGACAGCGAACCCACCCCGCCGGCCTTCCCCGGTCAGGCGCCGCAAACCACCGTCCTCACCAACAGCAAGGGCTTCGCCGCGGGCTACACCTATCTCATCAACAGCTCCATGGTCAACGACGTTCGCTATGGCCTCACCCGTCAGGGTGCCGACAGCGCGGGTGCCAACAGTCAGCCCATCATTTTCTTCTCTGAGGTGGCTCAGCCGCAGTCGACCCAGTACTCCACCTCGTTCATCATTCCGGTTCAAAACCTTGCCGACAACTTCTCTTGGACCAAGCACGACCACAACTTCGCCTTCGGAACCAACATGCGCTTCATCAGCGACAAACGTGTCAGCGATGCGCAGTCCTTCCCCGACGGCCAGATGAATCAAGGATGGCTTACGCGCAGCTCGACCATCGCCAACAGCTACGGCCCCTTTGATCCTGAGGTCTATGGCTACCCGGCAGTCGACTTCGCCAACTACGGCAATGAGTACAACGGCGCAATCATGGACCTCGTTGGCACCATCACCGAGGGCGATGCAATCTACAACTACACCCGCTCCGGCAGCACCGTTCCCGTCGGCCAGTCCATCCAGCGCAACTATCGCTGGAATGAATACGAGTTTTACGGTCAGGACACCTGGCGCGTTCTTCCTTCGCTCACCCTTACCTACGGCGTTCGCTACTCCTACTTGCAGGCGCCTGCAGAAACCAGCGGCACTCAAGTCGGCAGCTGCCAGTTCTCCGGGTCTGTCTGCGAACCGTATTCGCTCGGCAAATACTACCAGGGCAGCATCCAGCAGGGAGAGAGCGGCGGCGCTGCCAACAACGTCGGCGAGATCGCCTTCAACCTCAACGGGCGCTACAACCATGCCCCCGATTTCTGGAATCCCGACAAGGACGACATCGGCCCGCGTATCGCCCTTGCTTTCTCTCCGCAGGCGCCTGAGGGGATCTGGCACAAAATCTTTGGCGACCAGCAGACGAGCATTCGCGCCGGCTATTCTCTCGTCTTTGATCACTTCGGTGCGGCCACGGTACAAAACTTCGATACCACGGGCTCCTACGGCCTCTCATCGCATCTCTCCAATGCACCTGGCTCCGAGCCCATTGAAGATGCGCCACGGTTCACCGGCATCACGGCTGTACCGCAATCTTTGTTGCCTACTGCGCCCGCCGGTGGATTCCCTGCGGTACCAGCCGCCAGCGGCAACGGCAGCTTCGCCATCAGCTGGGGACTCGATTCCGCAATCCGTACGCCTTACTCGCATCTCCTCGACTTCTCGGTCACGCGCGCGTTCCACCAGGGCTCATCCCTTGAAGTCTCGTGGGTCGGCCGCCTCGGTCACCGCCAGCTCGCGCAAGAAGACGTGGCCATGCCCATCAACCTCAGCTCCGGCGGAACGTCTTACTTCGCCGCTGCTTCGCAGACCGCCATCCTCGCGCGCGCCAACACCCCCATCGCCAACATCCCTCCCAATCCCTACTGGGAGCAGGTCTTCTCCGGCCTCTCCGGTCAAGACATCGGCCTTGGCTACGGCCCCCTTACCGCTACGCAGAATGTATACGCGCTCTTCGCGGCCAACCTCTACAACGAAACCTACGCGCTCTACCAGCTCGACACTCCTGGCAACCTGCCCAACTCCAACATTGGCGCGGGCGTCAACTATCCTGCCTTCCGCTTTTACCACGATCAGTATTCGGCGCTTTACGCCTGGCGTTCCATCGGCAGCTCCAATTTCAACGCCCTTGAGGCCGTCTATCGCCAACACTTCGGCGGGATGCAGGCCGACATCAACTACAGCTACGGCAAATCTCTCGACATCGTTTCTCAGGCGGAGCGCCTCGGAAACTCCGGCGGCATCAACTACGCCCAGATCATGAATTCGTGGATCCCAAACCAGCTCTACGGACCATCCGACTACGACGTCCGCCACCAGATCAATTCCAACTTTGTCTGGGATCTTCCCATGGGCAACGGCAAAAAGTTCCTCTCCAGCACCAACCACTTCACCAACGAAATCCTCGGCGGCTGGCAAACGACCGGCATCGTCCGCTGGACCAGTGGCTTCCCGTTCGCAATGAACAACGGCGGCTACTATCCAACCAACTGGGACATCCAGGGATACGGCGAGCAGATTGCGCCCATCCCCGGCCGTGCCAACGCACGCGGCCACCTCACTCAGCGCTTTGCCAATCCCGTCACAGTCTTCGCGTCCTTTGCCCACGGCCTCCCCGGCCAGTCGGGTTCGCGCAATCCCCTGCGTGGCGACGGGTTCTTCGATTGGGATGAGGGTGTCAACAAGACCTTCAAAATTGCCGAGAGCATGAAGCTCATTCTGCGCTGGGACATGTTCAACGTCACCAACAGCGTGCGCTTCGATCCGCAGTCGATCAGCTCCACACTCGATAACCCGCAGTCTTTCGGGCAGGCCACGCAGGAGCTCACCAACTACCGTCTCGCCCAATTCGCCGCACGCTTCGAGTTCTAACCGAAGCTATCAATGTGCATCCCAGCCCCCTTTCTGTGGGGCCTGGGATCGCACCGTTCTCAATCTACGTTCCGTACTGCACGTCGCTCACGTGCTCCAGCCAATCCACCGTCTTGCCTTCTTGCTTTTCCTGGATCGCGATGTGCGTCATCGCCGTCGTAGCCGCTGCGCCATGCCAGTGCTTTTCTCCCGGTGCAAACCACACCACATCGCCCGGCCGAAGCTCCTCGATCGGTCCGTCCCACCGTTGCGCGCGGCCGCAGCCCGAGGTAACGATCAGCGTTTGTCCCAGTGGATGGGTGTGCCAAGCGGTGCGCGCTCCCGGTTCGAACGTCACATGGGCGCCCACCACCCGTGCCGGCTCGGGAGCCGTAAACAACGGGTCCACGCGCACCGTTCCGGTGAAGTATTCTGCTGGCCCCTTACCCGACGCTTGCGATCCCGCTCGCTTGATCTCCATCTGTCCAGGCTCCTCGCTCGCTTTCGATCACTTGTATTCTCATTCCTTACCCGGCGCCGCGCAAACAAATCATCACGCCTTGGTCACTCGCGGCATGATCCTCACTGTCGCCGAACGCGCGCGACCCCCGATCATCGGCTTTAAGTACGGGCTCGATTTGTACTTCGCGCGATAAGCTTCATCGATACGATCGTTGATCGGCCCATCCACCGGCTCGAATGTCACTTCCTTCGTGATCCCTGCGGCGATAATCCGTCCCGCCTTCTGGCTCACCGCCGCCTGGTACCACCGCGAACTCTTTCCGTTGTAGCCGCGAACATACAAGCCATCGTCCACGGCCACTGACCAGATCCACGTTGGCGTGCCATAGGTCGAACCATCTTCGCGGAAGGGCGCTATGTGCAAATCATCGGCCTTGGCAATCTTCTGCAATTCCTCTTTTGCCCATCCACTCATAAGCCCGTCATTTTCTCGATGTGTTCCGGATAACGCGCGCCTTCCACCTTGATCTGCGACGCGGCTTCTTCAATCTGCTTCAGATCGTCCGGCGTCAGTTCGATTGCAACTGCGCCAATGTTTTCCTCCAGGCGATGAACCTTCGTCGTCCCTGGAATCGGAACGATCCACGGCTTTAGCGCTAGCAACCACGCGAGTGCAATCTGCGCGGGCGTCGCGTTCTTGCTCTTGCCGATCGTTCCCAGTAAATCCACCAGCGCCTGGTTCGCCTTCATTGCTTCCGGCGTAAAGCGCGGCAGTGTGCTGCGAAAGTCGGTCTTGTCGAGCTTCGTGTTTTCGTCCATCTTGCCCGTCAGAAATCCCTTGCCCAGCGGGCTATACGGCACAAAGCCGATTCCGAGCTCCTCCAGCATCGGCAGCACCTCTGCCTCCGGTCCGCGGGTCCACAGCGAGTATTCGCTCTGTACCGCCGTCACCGGCTGCACCGCATGCGCCCGGCGAATCGTCTTCGCGGCTGCTTCTGACATCCCAAAGTGCTTCACTTTTCCGGCTTCGATCAAATCCTTCACGGCTCCCGCCACATCTTCAATCGGCACGTCCGGATCCACGCGGTGTTGGTAGAACAGGTCAATCGCGTCCACCTTCAACCGCTTCAGCGACGCGTCGGCAACTGCCTTGATGCGCTCCGGCCGGCTGTTCAGCCCCTGCCACCCAGGACTCCCGTCCAGGTTCAGATTGAAGCCGAACTTCGTCGCGATGACCACTTTCCCTTTGTAAGGTGCAAGTCCTTCGGCGAGCAGATTCTCGTTCGTGTGCGGACCATACACTTCGGCCGTATCGAAGAATGTGATGCCACGATCCACCGCCGCGTGCAGCACCTTGATCATTTCCTGCTTGTCGTGCGGCGGCCCGTAGCTGAAGCTCATCCCCATGCAGCCCAGCCCCAGCGCCGAAACTTCCAATCCACTCTTTCCCAGTTTTCTGCTCTGCATTTCTTCTCCTTCACACTTCGAAAATCAAATTGTCTTCGGCGTGCGCTGCTTCCTTCGCGGGCCCGCGCCCATCCCTGCCGCTCACTCCGACTTCAGCGAAGCCATGTCAATCGAGAATCGATATTTCACATCCGATCGCACCAGCCGTTCATAGGCTTCGTTCACTTTCTGCATCGGAATCACTTCCACGTCTGACGTAATGTTGTGCTTGCCGCAGAAATCCAGCATCTCCTGCGTCTCCGCGATTCCGCCAATTAGCGAGCCTGAGAAACTCCGCCGACCCATCAGCAAACCGAACACTGAAATCGGCAACGGCTTCTCCGGCGCTCCCACCATGGTCAAATTGCCGTCGCGGCGCAGCATGGCAATCAACGCATTCACATCATGCTCCGCAGCAACCGCATCCAGAATGAAATCGAAACTCCCCGCATGCTTTGCCATCTCATCGGCATTGCGCGAGACCACCACTTCGTCCGCTCCCAGCCGCAATGCGTCTTCCTTCTTCTGTGGCGACGTCGTAAACACCACCGTGTGCGCTCCCAGAGCATGCGCAAATTTCACGCCCATATGGCCGAGCCCGCCCAGTCCCACCACGCCCACTTTCTTTCCCTTCGTCACGCCCCAGTGTTTCAACGGCGAATAGGTCGTGATTCCGGCGCACAGCAGCGGCGCCGTGCCTGCCAGGTCGAGATTCGTCGGCACATGCAACGCAAAATGCTCATCCACAACAATGCTGTCGGAATAGCCGCCATACGTCACGCCGCCCAGGTGCTTGTCAGGAAAGTTGTACGTGAGCTCCATGTTCCGGCAGAACTGCTCATATCCCGCCTTGCACTCCGGACAAGTCCCGTCTGAGCCCACCAGGCATCCCACCGCCGCCAGGTCGCCCGCCTTGAACTTCTTTACCCGGGAGCCAACCTTCGTCACTCGGCCGACAATCTCGTGCCCCGGAACACAGGGATATACCGTCGGCATCACCCCGCTCCACTCATTGCGCGCCTGGTGCAGATCCGAGTGGCAGATGCCGCAAAACAAAATCTCGATTTGCACATCGTTTTCAGTTGGATCGCGCCGCTCAATCTTGGTCGACGCAAACGGCGATGTCGCACTTGCTACCGAATATGCCTTTGCCTTGTACATGTTCTGTCCTCACTTCTGGGAGTTGAACCCGTGCGACGCAATCCTTCATGCTCGCTGGGCTGTTTCGCATCGTCGACGCCGTTCACAGCCGACCTCATCGCAACTCCGAATCTACGTCCCAATACGCACAAGGCGGTATCCTGATCCTTCCGATTGATTGCCTGATCCTGTCGATCTCCGTATTTTTGTGTACACGCTTGCCCAAAACAGCGCTAGGCTGAGAATGCAGCACCGGAGTCGATAAAGATGGCCAGGCCCACCCGCACTTCCGATGAATCTTCCGCGCAAGTCATGGCAATGAGGCATGATCTCGCCCGCAAAATTGCCATCCATTTCCCCAAGGAAGGCAAGGAAGCGACCGCCGTCCCGGGGCTTAGCCTCTATCGCCGCAGCAAGCCCACTGACTGCATGGCCGTCAATTACGAGCCCGAGCTCGTGATCTTTCTACAGGGAGAAAAGCGCATCAACGTTGGCGGCGTCACACACATCTGCGACGGATCAACGTTCCTGCTCACTTCAGTCGACATGCCGGTCCTGAGCCAGGTAACGCAGGCCAGCCCTGAAACACCCATCCTCGGCATGGCTCTCAAACTCGAGATGCCCATGGTGCGCGAAATCCTCAGCCAAAATGAATTCCTCGCGGCGGAAGCGTCTTCCGGCGCGCGCGGCATGGCCGTCGGCGTTACCACCGTCGAACTCCTCGCCCCATGCACCCGTCTCGTCGACCTGCTCGATACCCCACAGGACATCCCCTTCGTCGGCGGTCTGCTGCAGCGCGAAATTCTCTATCGCTTGCTGCGTGGACCCGTTGGCAAACACTTGCGCGCCATTGCCACTCTGGGCGAGCAAAGCAATCGCACCGCAAAAGCCGTGGCCTGGCTGCGCGAAAACTATGCCAAGCCGTTACGCGTCGAACAGCTCGCTGAGATCGCGCGCATGGGCGTTTCCACGCTGCATCATCAATTCCGCTCGCTCACCGCCATGAGCCCGCTGCAATATCAAAAGCAACTGCGTCTCCACGTCGCGCGCGAACGCATGCTCAACGCCGGCCTCGACGCCGCAAGCGCCGCGTTCGAAGTTGGCTACGAAAGCGCCAGCCAGTTCAATCGCGAGTACAGCCGCTTCTTCGGCCAGCCGCCCATGCGCGACACCAAAACCCGCCTGCTCTCCGGCGCCCTCGCCGCCCACGATTGACAACTGCGCGCGCCTCCACCCCTCAACCGCCAAAGGGCAGTTGTGAGGCACCTCACATTGAGCCTCCCGCCGGCCTCGTACAATTGCCGGGAGTTTCCTGTTCAAGTTTCCAGGACCATCGAACGTGCCCACCGCTGCGTGGCGTGCCCCTTCGGTTCCTGCATAGGAAGGTGTTCCACTGAAGCACTCCAAGCAACTCGCCTCTGTCCTCTCTTCCTTACTCCTCGCCTGCGCTTGCCTCAACGCCCAAACCAGCGACTCCCACTCCACGGATCAGCAGGATTTTGCAGTCGCCGTGGCCAAAGCCCGCGTCCTCTCTAATCCGTTTGGCTCCGGAGCCACTCCCCTCACCATCCGCGCCACCGCCGTTTCCAGCCTCGCCCTGCAGGCCGTCGGAAAGGGGACGTACGAAACCCAATGGGTTGATGCTCAACATTGGCAGCGGACCCTCCGCTTTCCCGATTTTCAGCAAACCGAGATGCGCAACGATTCCGGCCCCTCCTGGTATGAGCGATCCACAGAACTCATGCCCCTCCGGCTCATGCAACTGGTGCACTTTATCGTGCCGCACTTTCCCGGCAAGAAGAGCATCTCCTCCTACGCGGTCTCGGAGTCTGCCGCGGTCAGCGACCAGGGTGTTCCGGTCACCTGCTACTCGGCCACAGCGCCTCCTCGCCCCGATGGATTCGAACGGCTGTATCGCTGGTGCTTTGATTCTTCCAGCGGCCTTCTTGCCTCCGAAGACTATCCACTCAGCCTGCACATCACCTACGGAAACTACATTCCATTCCAGGGCAAACAGCTGTTCACCAGGGTCCATATCTCCACCAGCGGAATTCCGGTCCTCGACCTCGACATCCAATATGCGCCGCTCGATCCCCATGCATTGGATGGGCTTGCTCCGACCGGCTCAATGAAGCAGGCCAGCAGCGCTTCCCCTGCTTCAGACCCTGAAGAAGTGGAACGCGGCACGGTCGCGTATCGCTACAGCCCTCCGTTGCCCACCGGAACACCAGAAGGCGTCGCCAATCAGCCCGTCGTCCTGCAGTTCTACCTCGGTGCCGACAATACTCTGCACGACGCCACGCTTGAACGCGCGCCAACGCAAGCCATGGGCGAAGCTGCACTCCAGGCCGCGAACAAATTCACTTTTACACCGCGCACGGTCAACGGCGTACCGGTTCCGAACCGTTTCTATCAATCGGTCTGGTTTCAAAGCGGTTCGGCAGCTGTCGCCGGGAACAATGCCGATTCATCCGCAGCAAATGCGGGCAACAGAAGCACTCGCGCCGCCGGGCAAACTCAACAAGGCGTCTTCCAAAACGACACCCCCTCTTTCTCTTTTCGATACCCCGGCGACTTCCAGTTGATCCCCCGTGGACAACTTGAAGCGGACCAGCACCACTTGACCGACAAACCGAGCGTCTATGGACTCGATCCGCATGTTGCCTGCAACACGCTGCTCTTCCGCGCCCAGAGGCTAAGTCCGGGTCAGCGTACACCCCAGGTTCTGTCGATGATTGACTTAAGCCCTGACTGCATCATCGGCATGGTCGATCGCAAAATGCTTGAATCTGTCGCATCCAACGCCATCAACAGCGTGGCGAATCACTGGCAAAACGTGCGAACCTCAACACCGCGGTCGTTTCAGCGAAAGGGAAGAGTTATCGCTGAAGCTTCTGCCTCCGGCGTTGCCCACGGAAGCATCGATGAAGCCCTCAACATCGTTGTGGTTGCCACCAAGATTCGCGAGCACGTCGTTGGCTGGATGATCATTGGCCCCGACAACAACCTTGAAGCGACTCTTGCCGCCTGTTTGCTACAGGTTGAGAATGAGCACGAAAGCCCGCTGCTTCCCGGCTCTGACGACCGCTAGCCGCAGACCTCAGGCGAGAAGACTCCTTAGAAGCGGTACCGCACCGCCAACTGCATCAGGCGCGGTGCCATCGCGCTCACTGCTTGGCCAAAGCTACCGCTCGAGATATTTCCTTCCACTGCCGCGGCTCCGAAAAACTGCGCATGGTTCACCACGTTGAACGCCTCGGCGCGCAACTCCAGTGCCCGGTCGTCCTTCACCAGGAATGTCCGTGACACCGTCGCGTCCACATTCTCCATGCCCGGCCCTGAAAAGAACCGTCGCCGCGCATTGCCCATCGTTCCAAGTGCCGGCAGGGCAAACTGGCTCGCGTCAAACACCTGCGTACCCGCGCGAGGATTCATATTCAAATGCAGCGCCCCGCTCCACTCCGGCGTGTCCACTCCGTTGTTGTTGATGCCGTTGGGAATCGTGCCCAGCAGGGAAGTATCGTTGTTGTTCACCAGCGTCACCGGCAATCCCGTCGTCATCCGCGCAATCCCCGCCACGTCCCAGCCGGAAGTCACGCCGCGTACCCATCGCGCGGAGCCGATCCTTGGCACCGCATAGTGAAAGCTCGTCACAAAGTTCTGCCGCATATCGAACGCTGACAGTCCACGGCTCAGCGAGGCATTCACCGGATTCACCGGCTCCGGCAAACCGCCCGACTGATCAATCGATTTCGAATAGGTGTAGCTCGCCAGCAGTTCTAGTCCGTGTGCGCGATGATTCACGGTTGCTTCCAGCGCGTTGTAGCCTCCATTCGCAATAGTCCTCTGCAACTCCACGCTGCCAAACGCCGGACCAAACTCCGTTCGCGCCGCTTGCTCGTTGAATGGCCCGCACGCCGATCCCAGGCTCAGGCACAGCGCCGGATTCGCAGGGTTGGCTTCTTCCAGCACCAGCAAATGATGCGATGCAGCACCAACATAGCTCAGTGTTGCCAGCGTCGAGCCGTCAAATTGCCGTTCCACGCTCGCCATCCAGTGCTCCGCATACGGAGTTACATCGTTCGGATCGACCGCCGGAATGCCGACCAGCGGCTCAAACTGGCTCCAGTCCACGCTTGCATTCGGCCTGCCCCGGTTCCCTCCATACGCCACGCTCTGCAATGGAAACCTCTGTCCCGCATTCGCGCCCGTTGCCGCAACCGTGAACGGATTCTCCAGCAGCGGTGGCGCAGCCGAGGTGTACGTGTACCCATACGGCGGATTGGCGCTCATAATGCCCGCCGACAATCCCTCGTACGCGGTATAGAACATGCCATACCCCAGCCGGATACTCGTCTCTCCCGCCTTGCCGAAAATCTTCTCGAAATGACTGCCCGCCGCCGGAGCCGGTGACCAAGCCACGCCGATGCGCGGCGCCAGGTCGTTCCGCGCCGGAGCCAGCGATCGCGGCACACCCGCATCCCCAGGAAACACCAGGCCCTGCGGCGCTCCCGGAAACACCTGCGACTGCTCGCCCTTCACCAGCGTCTGCAACTGGTTGAACTTCTCATCCCAGGGGCGAATCCGGTCCCATCGCACGCCGTAATTGAGGGTAAGGGTCGGGACGACCTTCCAGCTGTCCTGCACAAACGCAGACACATACAAGTTCCGGTTGTAGAAATCCCGCGCCTGCCCCTGCGTGTAGCTCGAAGGCACGCCCAGCAGGAAGTCTGCGAAATCCAGCCCCGTCTCCGATCCGTTGAAACCGAAGCTGCCGTTGAAAACCACATCCGGATGCGTGTTGATCTGGTTCGCATGTACCTCGCCGCCAAACTTCAGCCCGTGCTTGCCCACAATGCGTGAAAACGCATCGCTGACCTCGTAAATGTTCTCGGCCTGCACCAGCGCCGTCGTGTCCACTCCCATCGTAAAGTCGTTGAAGGCCACATTCTCAATGCCTTCCGTCGACGGTTTCAGCGCAACAATATTCGTAAAGCCCTGCGACGCTAGCGACGGACCCACTCCCCCCTTCGGCTGCCCCACCGCATTGTCGTTGCGCATAAAGCTCAGGTGAAATTCATTCAGCGCCGCGTTGCCAAACGTCACCGTATGCGCCAGGCTCGCAAGCTGCGCCCAACCCTTCGATGTCGCGTCAAATCCCGGCACACTCGCCCCGCCCGTGCCGGTCGGATACGGATTGTCCAGCGCGTAGTTGTCGAGAAAATAGTAGGCCGTGAGTGCTCCTCTGCCGCGCACCCAGTCGGCCCGCAGTCCGCCTTTGTCATCCCGCGGCGTCTGCGCTTCGGCAGATGTTGCAAAAAGCGCCGCGCCCGCGTTTGCTTCCGGCACATACGGCAACAGGTTCGCTGCCGGCACAGCCCACGCACCCTGCGGAATCTTTCCATCCGGAAACACCTGCGCATACGGCTCGCCCGCCGTCACCGTGTGTCCCAGTCGCGACGACAGCAGCGATGCCCAGTACGGTCCGCTTACACTCCCGGTCAGTGGATTCCGACTGAAATCGCCTCCACGCTCCGCATCCGATGGGACCGCAATGTCTCCCGTATCGATGCCTTCCGTCAACCGTGTTCCCTGGTAATCCGCGAAAACGCCCACACCCTTGTGAAACGGCAATCCGCCAATCGCTCCGCCAAACTGGTTCTGCCTGTACGCCGCGCGGTCCTGCGAAAAGTAGTTGCGCGCATCCAGGTCCGTGTTACGCAAGAACTCAAAGGCACTGCCGTGCATCTTCGCCGTGCCCGCTTTCGTCACCACCAGCACCTGTCCGCCGCTGGAGTTGCCATACTCCGCATCGAAATTCGAAGTCAGCACGCGAAAACTGTCGATCGCATCCAGATTGGGCACAATCGACGTGCCCATGTTCACGTCCTCTTCCACGTCGCTGCCGTTCACGCGAAAACCATTCGACGTCTCGCGCTGTCCGCTGATCGAGAGATTCCCCGGGTTCGCATCGCCGGAGGGCGGCGTCGACGCCACGCCCGTCATGATCACCGCGCCCGGCTGCGCCGTGTTTTGCGGAACAATACCCGGCTGCACCGCCATCAAATCTGTAAAGTTCCGCCCATTCAGCGGCACGCCTTCAATTTTTTTTGTGTCCAGGCTTTCGCCCAACTGTGTGCTGGTCGTCTCCGCGGCCAGCGCATCGGCCGTCACTTCAATCGTCTGGCTGTTGCCCAGCACGGTCAGAGTGATGTTGACTTGTAGGACCGGCAACTCCGCTACCGTCACTTGCCCGGTATAGACCGAAAAACCCGCCGCTTCAACGTTCAGCTCGTAGCTTCCCGCCACAGGCACAACAACCTTGAACTCGCCTTGCTCATCCGTTTGCGATTCGATTGCAGTCTGCGCGCCTGTCTGTTTTGCCGTCACGCTCGCGCCCGCAATTGCAGCCCCGGTCTGATCGTGCACCGCACCCGCAACCGCAAATTCCTGCGCGCGCGCCGCAAGCGTGAAACAACCAAGGATCAACGGCAGAGCGGTCCGTGCGAAACGGCTTTTCATCGGAACGATTCCTTCCTGCATCCAGCAATTGCCAACTCTGCGCATCCAAAATTCCTGCTTTTCCCGGATGCCCAAAACTGCGACCATTTCGGTCGCGGTAGATATAGGACAAATCAAGTCCGAGTTCTTTTCCGTGATCTGAATCACATCGAATTGCACTGTGCCCTTCAGGCGTCCACTAACCCCTCAACGGGCCTGCCGCATTCCCCTTCAACCCGTGCCCATCGCGCCACTTACCGCCTCGATTGCGGAACCCGGCCTATCCGCGGATCGTGCCGCAGGAGGAGATCGCAGGCATGCAGAGCCTCTGTCTCAAAATCAGCCCCGTCGCTGGGAATCAGAAGCCAGTGGCGAATCTTGTCGCCCAGCAGATCAATCGTCCGAAGCGACGGAAACTCCCCCCGCAAGCTCGTTGCCTTCGGATCTGTACCTTCCGCCAACACCAGCCACACGCCATTGTCTTGTGGAGATTTCTTGTGCTCTCGCAACATGCAAACAATCCGGTTGCCTAGATACACCGCAAAGCCGGAAAACATGCGTCGCACTTCAGGATGCAAGGGCGCGAGCGCTTCCACAACAAAAGCATGCGGGGGCTGCTGTTTTGGTTCCACCGTGCGCGGCTTTGCCAACTCCAATTCTCCTCAGGATGCCCGATTTCTTTATCAACTTTAATGCGAGCCGGGTTGACATCTGTCTAATTATGTTGATATCAACGATGAGTCTGCCGGACACTGGGCACGTTCCCTCGTCCTGCAACCAGGAGAACCCCCGCAATGTTTACTGCCAAAGGAAAATTCAGTTGGTACGAACTCATGACTAGCGACACCAAAGCCGCTGGCAAATTCTATTCCGATGTTGTCGGCTGGACGACCCACGAAATGCCGGGTGGTCCAGGGTCCACTTACACCACCTTCAACATCAATGACGTAGGAATCGCCGGCATGCTCAACATCCCCGGCCATGTCGCATGGGTCGGCTACATCTCTGTCGACGATGTCGATGCCCACATTGAAAAAATAGTCGCCGCCGGTGGCAAGATCTGGAAACCCGCGACCGACGTCCCCGGCATGCTGCGTTTCGCCGTCATGTCCGATCCGCAGGGCGCTGCGATCATCGTCTTCACGCCCAATCCCGCCATGCCTACGCCTGTGCGTCCAGAGCCGCCGGCCCCCGGCGTCATCGGATGGCACGAGCTCTACACAACCGATCTTGAAGGCGGTTTCGACTTCTACAACAAGCTCTTCGGTTGGACCAAGGTCAGTGACATGGACATGGGGCAAATGGGCCTCTATCGCATCTTCGATGAAGGCGACCACAAGCAAATGGGCGACGGCGGCATGATGACAAAAGCACCTCACATCCCCGTTTCCTGTTGGAACTTCTACTTCACCGTCGACTCCATCGGCGCAGCCGCCGAAAAAGTTAAGAGTGGCGGCGGCCAGGTCCTCAACGGACCCATGCAAGTCCCAGGCAATAGCTGGATCATCAATGCCCAGGATCCGCAGGGAGCCATGTTCTCACTGGTCAGCGCCAAAGAATAGACGTCTCGCCACTACGCAGGTCTCCCACCCTGACCGCCCCTTGGCGGTTAGGGTGCGAATCCACAAATCTTCTTTCGAATCGCGTCTGCTCCGCCGCCGGCGTCTTTGGAGATTCCCATGCCCTCCGCAGAAAACCTCGTTCCCGCGCAGCAGCTCGCTGCTGCCAATCAGGCTCACTACCCTAATGAGAGCGCCGGCTATCGTGCCGCGCGTAACGCTCTTCTTGCCGAAGAAATCGAGCTCCGTCGCCACGTGGAGCGCGTTGCCGCACAGCGTCGCGCCCTGCCGCTCGGCGGTCAAATATCCCAGGACCCTGAATTGATCTCCGAATCCGGCCCCACATCCCTCTCCCGTCTCTTCGGCGATAAACAATCGCTCATGGTCTACAGCATGATGTATGGCCCGCAGCGCAAAACGCCCTGTCCCAGTTGCACGTCTTTCCTCAGTGCGTGGAACGGAATCGCCTTCAACCTGCGCGAGCGCATCGCAATCGCCGTCACCGCCCGTTCTCCCATCCAACGCCTCATCGACTACAAGCACCAGCGCGGTTTCAGCTATCTTCCGTTCTTCTCCGATCCCAGTGGTGACTACACTCGCGCCTACGTCAGCCCCGACGACGCCGACGTCCCCGGATTCAGTCTCTTCGCCCGGCGTGACGGCATCGTCCACCACTTCTACAGCGGAGAGATGAGCGGTGCCATGGCCGATCCCGGACAGGATCCGCGCGGCGCTCCCGACCTCGATCCGCTCTGGCTCATGCTCGATCTCACGCCCGAAGGCCGCGGCGCCGACTGGTATCCCAAGCTCGAGTACAAGCACAGCTAAACGCAGCGCAATCTCCTGCTCATCGTTCCAAACCCCGGCTTCTCGCCGCCGCACAACCGCTTCGCATCAATTTCCGGCAGAACCGCAGCTCCGCTCTTGCTCGGCATCCGGTCCCCGTCGTACAAACAAATCCTGCAATCACCTCAACCCCCGGCAGGAGGCCACTGCAATGCGCATCGCAAGCGTGGGGCATCTGCTCCTGGCGGTCGCCTTCATCTCCCTCGGAATCCTCGGACTCGTCCACGGAAAATTCGCCCCACTCTGGGATCCGGTTCCCGACGGACTTCCTGCGCGTCAACTCCTCCTGTACCTTACGGTCTTCGTCTCCCTGGCATCCGGACTGGGTCTTCTCTTCGAGCGCACCTCCACGCTGGCCGCTCGTTTGCTCTTCGGCGCTCTGGCGCTTTGGCTACTCTTCTTCCGTGTCCCCAATCTCGTTCAAGTCCACAACTTCGACGCGTTCTGGCCTTTCTTCGAAACCGGAGTCATGGTGTCCGCTGCCTGGGTACTCTACACCTGGTTCGCAGCGGACTCCGACCGTGACCGCCTCGACTTCGTCACCGGCAAGAACGGTCTGCGCATTGCCCGCGCCCTCTATGGGCTCGCCATGATCTTCTTCGGCTTCGGACATTTCAAATATCTCGACAACACCATCTCCCTCATCCCGCACTGGCTTCCTTGGCATCCTTTCTGGGCACGGTTCACTGGCTGCGCTCTCATCGCCGCGGGCGTGGGAATCCTCATCGGCGTCTACGCGCGGCTGGCCGCTGCGCTCTCCACCTTCGAACTCGGCCTGTTCCTGTTTCTTGTCTGGATCCCCATCGTGGCCGCGGGTTCCAAAGATGCATTCCAGTGGAGCGAAACCATACTCTCCGCAGTCTTGCTTACCGGCTCCTGGGTCGTCGCTGAATCCTATCGCGGCACATCTTGGTTCGCCGTTCGCACTCCCGCGTGATCAAACCCCCGGCTGCGTCGCGCTTACTCCTTCGTCCAGCGCGCTTCTTCTCCGGCGGCTAACGTCAACGTCCACTGTCCGCCCAACCTGTCGCCCTGCCGCTTGCTCTCCAGCGCGAACTGCCCCGCACCTGCGCCAAGCCCCGACAAATCCACCCGCACCCGCCGCGGCTTGTCCGCCAGATTCTTCAACACAAATCGGTTCCCGTTGTAGCTGTATCGCACGGCATATGCGGGAGTCGCAAACTCCACGCTGCCTTCGCTCTTCAGTTGCGGCGCAACCCGCAGGTCTGCATCCGCGGGAATCGTCAAACCCAGGTACTTCGTTATCAGCACTGCCGCAAACGTATTCGGATACTCGTAATACTTCTGCGCTCCGTGCGAGTCCTTCCCATCGATGTAATACACATGATCCATGTCGTAGCGCTCATCCATAAAGTAGCCGTGCTTCGCACCTTCCGCCGCCACGGTCTTCAGCTGGTCCTGCAGCATTCCGCCCTGCGCATTTGTCTCGCGGTATGCCGCATCCCAATACCAATACCTTCCCGCTGCGCAAAGATCATAGGGCCCGCCATCCCCGATTTCAGACTGGTCGTAGTTTTCAACCTTCGCTGCCAGAAAGCTGGGGAATCTCTCGAACTCCCCTTGATTCGCATCAATCAACTTCCGCACAGCCGCCGCTTGGCTCTTCGTCGCATACCCAAACGTCACCGGAAGCTCGTTGGCCAGCAGGTGCAGATGATCGTGAACCTTTCCGTTCCGATCCACCCAGTCAATAAACCTCTCGTTCTTCTCATCCCAATAGCCCAGGGGCAGCGGCGCCGTCAGCACGTTTGCCATCTTCTTTCCCGCGCCCGCAAACTCTTCCGCCTTCGCTCGCCGTCCCAGCAGTCTCTCCATGCCCGCCAGCAGTTCAAACGCGCGTGCCGCAAATGCCTGCGCCTCCGTCTCGCGACCATCCTTCATCACCTGGTCTTCGTAGTACACATCGCTCCACACCCGCCCATACTGGTCCGAGTTCGCCAGAATCCAATCCGCCGCATGCTCCAGATTTTCGATATGCGCTCGCAGCCAGCCCAGGTCCTTTCTCGCCTCGTAATAGTGCCACGCCTCCTCCACCACCTCAATATCTCCGGTCAAGGGAAACATCGCCGCATTCTCCCGCCGGTCCTCGCTGTTTCTCCTCACGTGATACTCGCGTGTCCCATTCGGCTGCACAGACGTCGGCGCGCGCCAAAGACCCTCCGGATCATCCTTCATCAGCTTGAACTGCAGCTCGATCATCCGTCGCACCACATCCACATCCGCATCCGAGCCCATCGCCAGCCGGCCCTTGATTTGGAATTCGTGATCCACCGCGGGATACGAGCCCGCATACGACTGCACATTCAGCGTGCTCAGCACATAGCCGTCGCTGTAAGGGAAATGCGCCGCCATCGTTCGTTCCACCACCGAGGGCAACATCGTTCCCCAGTAGAAACCGGCCAGCGCCTCTTCCAGTGCCGGCCCGCCGTCAAACTCCAGCGCAAACCTGTGCCCAAACTCGTCGCTGTGCGGCCGCGCTTCCGCCTTTGTAAGCGTCGCGCTCTCTGCTTCGACAGTCACCGTCAGGCCCCCGCCTGTTTTCTCCGCATGCAACATCCCGCCTTGCAATTCCACATGCCACGCATTCTCCGGCGACCCTGCATCCCCCGGCAAAACCCACAGCGCCCGGTTCGCATCAATCTGTGCGCCCGCCTGGTCAATGGGAAGAACCCACCACTGCTCTCGATCCCACGTCACACCCACTCCCTGGCAACGCGCAAAATCCATCACCATGGGCAAACGCGCGTCCTTGCGCGTAACCACCAGTCGTTGGCCCTCCAGTCGGACAGCGGCGTTTCCGATTGTCTTCAGAATTCCATCGCTTTGCAGCATTTGGGTCGCTTGCGACGGGCTCTGGCCGACACCGACTCCGAGCGCACCGGCGCGCACTGCCAAACCACTCAGGAGAAAAATCGAGATCAGGAATTTCATGCGGCGTTCGAGCCACGCTCCGCCTTGGGATGGGTCTGCTTTCAGGGTTTTTCCGAATCGGATCATAGCACCTTGAGAACACACTTCCCGCGGCCCGCCCCATCCAAAATCCGCAGCCACGCGATTCACTCCCGCCACAAGCCGCCTCGTCAGGACGAATCGGGTATAAAACATCCATGACGCACGCTGAACTGTTTGCACCCTTCGCGGAACTCGCAGGCAAGCTCTTGCCCTTGCAGTCTGCCGGGGATGGTGCCCACGACGTCTCGCACCTCATCCGCGTTTGGCGCAATGTCAAGACCATCCAGCATCAAGAAGGAGGCGACCTGGAGATTTTGGCGGCCGCGGTTCTCTTGCATGACGCCGTGGATGTGCCAAAGAACTCGCCCTTGCGGTCGCAGGCCTCCCGATTAGCCGCCGCCGCAGCGATCGCTCGGCTTTCTGCTCTCAGCTGGAGCGAAGAGCGATGCAGTTGGGTGGCTTCGGCAATCGAAAGCCATAGCTACTCTGCCGGAGTTACGCCAACCACTCTCGAAGGCTCCATCCTGCAGGACGCTGACCGCCTCGACGCGATCGGTTTTGCAGGAATTGCTCGGTGTTTCTATACAGCCGGCCGTATGGGTTCAGCCATCTACGAACCTTCTGACCCCCGCGGAGAGCAAAGGACCCTGAATGATTCCGCTTTCGCTTTGGACCACTTTCCTGCAAAGCTGCTCAACTTGGCACAAGGCTTCAGAACGGCTACAGGAAGATTGTTAGCCGCGCAACGCCACCAGACCGTCGTCCGCTTTTACGAGGGGCTCCTGGCAGAAGTTGGATAAATCCTGACAGGCGCCGAATGCCCTCGATCTCGACCCTGAGCCCGGGCGCATCTCCGCTAATTCAGTAGATTGACAGTACTCGATGAGGGCAACGATACAACGAAATCCAGAAATGCGCGGGTCTTGGCTGGCAAATGCTTCCGCGAGGGGTACACCGCGTAGAAAGGGAAGCGCTCATCCGGCCAGTCAGGGAACAGATCAATCAGCTTTCCTTGCCTCAACAACCGCGATACCACATTTTCCATCACCTGCACGATTCCATAGCCTGCCAGGCAGAGGCTGTGCATCGTCAGAATGTCGGTGAGGACGATGCGCCCCTTCGTAGGAACCTTTACGATTCTTCGGCCGCGATGGAATTCCCATTCGAACGGACGGCCGGTCTCCGGGTCGCGATAATCGATCAAGATATGCTTGTCGGTCACCAGATCCTCTGGCGTGGCCGGGCGTTTGTGCCGTTTCAGATAAGAGGTTGAAGCCACCGTCACAATGCGCGTGTCCCAGAGCTTCTTTGCAACCAGGCTCGAAACCGGCGGTGTTCCGATATGGATGGCAACGTCGAAGCCTTCGCTTACCAGATCGCCGAGTTGATCCCGGGCGACCAATTCGACTTCCAGTTCCGGGTAGGCTTCGAGAAACTCCCTCAGCCGTGCTCCTTCCAGAAAATGCGCGAACGTGCGATGCATTTGCACGCGCAGCCTGCCCCGCACCAGTGCTCGTCCTTCCATCACCGATGCCACGGCGTCTTTCAGGCCCGTCAGCAGCGGTCCAATTTGCTCGTAAAGCCGCCTTCCGTCATCCGTCATGGAGACGGAGCGCGTCGTTCGCTCGAGCAATCGTATTCCCAGGCGGCTTTCCAGCCGGGCAATGGAGCGGCTTACCCCCGGCTGCGACATATTCAATGCTTTGCCTGCGCCGGCAAAACTGCCGCACTGCACAATTGCGGCAAGAATGCTCAAGCCATTCAAGATCCGCTCATCGAGATTCTGATTCATGCATTGTGTCATTTCTAATATGCCATTCATGCTCAAACCGAAGCAATCGAATTCGACATCGAATATCCGGGCCAACAAAAATTTCTGAGTGGGGGTGGAGAATGTTTGCAATCACTGGAATAACAGGCAAAGTAGGCGGAGCAGTGGCTCGCAGCCTTCTGGCACAAGGCCAGAAAGTGCGTGCGGTAGTGCGGGACGCCGCGAAGGGACGTTCCTGGTCCGCCCAAGGTTGTGAGATCGCTATCGCCAGCGTCGACGATGCTGCGGCTCTCACCAGGGCCTTTCAAAACGCCGATGGCGTCTTCCTGATGACGCCTCCAAACTACGATCCCGAACCCGGGTTTCCCGAAACGCACAAGGCGGCTGCGGCCATTCGGCAGGCCATCGAGACCGCCCGGCCGAAGAAGATCGTTTTCCTCTCCACGGTTGGAGCCCATGTTGCCGAACCCAACCTCCTGAACAACTCAAAAATCATTGAAGAGATGCTGCGCACGACTTCGGTCCCAGTTTCTTTCCTGCGTGCCGCCTGGTTCATGGATAACGCCGCATGGGATGTGGAGTCGGCTCGCAAAGGCGTGATTCCCAGCTTCTTGCAACCTCTCGATCACCTCATTCCCATGGTTGCATCCAGTGACATCGCGCGAACCGCGGCAGAGCTTCTCAATGAAACCTGGACCGGAGTCCGCGTGATTGAGCTCGAAGGCCCAAGGCGCTACTCCGCAAACGACATTGCTGCGGGTTTTAGTGCCGTGCTGGAACATCCGGTGCGAGCGGAAGCAGTTCCACGCGATACTTGGGAGACACTGTTTCGTTCGCAGGGCATGAAAAACTTCATGCCGAGGATGCGCATGATCGACGGCTTCAACGAGGGATGGATCGACTTTGAATCGGGCGAAGCGAACTCCCGCAAAGCGCGCACGACTCTGGAAGAAGTTCTGCGGTCTCTCGTCACGTCGAATCCGAAGAGCTGATCTATTTGGATCGATGGACGACAACCGAACCTCTTCCCCAACGATTCGACTGTCGCCGTCAGGCCCAATCCCTCATGGCCCAAGATCCTGGCCGGCTCACTTTCAAAGATCCGGCCGCATCGCGCTCACTTGAGCTCCTCGGCGAGACCAATCAGCAACCCCCTCTGGCCCGCGGATGTAGCAGAGCCGATAGGAATTCTGATACTGCACGACCTGGCCCACCAGCTGGGCGCCGCGCTTGCCAAGCCGCTCCAGCGTCTCGTCAACGTCGTCCACCGCGAACATCGCGCGGAGATAGCCCAGAGCGTTTACCGGGGCATTGCGGTGATCCGCGACGACAAGCGGCTTGAGAAAACGGGAGAGCTCGAGACGGCTGTGGCCGTCCGGCGTGCGCATCATGGCGATTTCGACGCGCTGATCGCCGAGCCCGGTCACACGTCCTGCCCATTCTCCTTCGATCGTGGCCCGCCCTTCGAGTTGAAGGCCGAGCTCCTCAAAAAAAGCAATCGTCGAGTCGAGGTCAGCGACGACAATTCCTATGTTGTCCAGCCGTTTCAGCGCCATCTGTCCAATCTATTGGATGTCGCCTCGATGCAACAATGTACGCTCCAAAATCCACTCTCCTCAAATCAACTTCCCGTACCGCTCTCGAAATTTATTTGGACGGTGACACCCTCGGTAAGATAAATTCGAATGGATATTTCGAATTTGTTCTAATCTTCCAAATTTGGTCTGCGCTCAATGCCGCGTAAGAAACCTCAGAAATCGCCCAACACCTATCACGCTCACCGCGAGCGTCAGCGCCGCCGGATCCTCGATGCTGCGTGGAAACTCTTCGACGAACGCGGAATCGATCGCGTCACGATGGCTGAGATCACCGCGGCCAGCGGCGTCCAGCCCTCGACAATCTATCAATATTTCTCCAACAAAGATGAAATCGTCTGGGCATTCCTCGGCACCTCGATCCAGGAAAGCAGCGCGCACGCCAGGCAGCTCTGTGACGACGCACCCAGCGCTCTCGCCCGCCTTACCGCCTTGCTGGACTTTATGGCCAATGAACTGATCAACAACCCCGTCAAGGTTCGCTTCATGTCCCAATTCGACGCGATGTACGCGCGCGATTGGCCCGCGGAACGACTCATCTCCCTGGAGTCCGAAATCAACCCCGACGGGTTTGACGTTTTCACCAACCTGATCCGCGAAGGAATTGCTGACGGCTCGCTTCGTTCCGATCTTGATCCCGGCATCACCATGCATGCCGTGATGAACGCAGTCATCGGAGCACAGCGCAGGCTTGCCTCCCTTGGAGACAAAGTCGAACAGGAATACGGCAGGTCCATCGATCAACTCTTCCGGGAAACCATCCGCATCCTCCTCCTCGGATTACGCACCCCCGAAACTCCAACCCGCCCCCAGCCGCGAAAGGCGAACATTCGCAAAGGTCGCACCAGAAGGAGATCCTCATGAAGATTCGGTTCCGCACCCAGATCGTTCTCGCCGCCGCGCTGGCAATGTTCCTCCCTCTTTCGACACGTGCCGCAGGCTCGAATCCTGCCCGGCAGGAAATATCCGCCGATGCAGGGTGGAAGTTCTTCCTCGGCGATCCGGCCGGCGCAGAGGCAACTTCTTTCCTCGATGATTCCTGGCGCGCCGTCGACTTGCCTCACGACTGGAGCATCGAAAGCAAGCCCGACAAGGACAATCCCAGCGGATCCGGCGAGGGCTTCTTCCCCGGTGGAACTGGCTGGTATCGCAAAACATTCCACGCTCCTTCTGCCTGGAAGAACAAACGCGTCAGCGTTGAATTTGACGGCGTGTACCGCGATGCAACCGTCTATCTCAACGGACGCAAACTGGGGACGCATCCTTACGGTTACACCGCCTTCGCATTCGACCTCACGCCCGAGCTCAAGTTTTCCGGTGCGAATGTGCTGGCCGTGCGCGTCGATAATTCGGCACAGCCAAACAGTCGCTGGTACAGCGGATCGGGGATCTACAGGCACGTGCGCGTCGTGGTCACAGACCCCACGCACGTCGCGCATTGGGGAGTCTTTATTACCACGCCCAGGGCCGAAACCGCCTCGGCTCAGGTGGCAATTCATACCCGCGTGTTCAATCAAGCATCCAGTGCCGCCGCGGTCACAGTTGAAACCACCCTCATCAATAAAGATGGAAGCCAAATAGGCCACGCCGAATCAAAGCTCAATATCGCATCGGGCATTGAGAGTGAAGCGGCGCAACAGATCGCCGTCACGAACCCGGCCCTCTGGTCCCCGGAGTCGCCCACGCTCTATCACGCTGTGTCCTCTGTACGCCGAAAAGGCAAAATCATCGACCAGGTAACCACAACCTTTGGCATACGCTCGCTGCAATGGTCGGCGGAGAATGGCTTGCTCCTCAATGACAAGTCGATCAAGCTCACCGGCGGCAGCGTCCATCACGACAACGGCCCTCTCGGCGCCGCCGCGTTCGATCGTGCAGAAGAGCGCAGGGTCGAGCTCTTGAAAGCTGCCGGCATGAATGCCGTTCGCACCGCGCACAATCCGCCGTCTCCCGCATTCCTCGACGCCTGCGACCGCCTCGGCCTTCTGGTTCTCGATGAGCCTTTCGACGTCTGGCAGGCACACAAGGTCAAGTTCGATTACGGCAGCGACTTCGATGCGTGGTGGAAGCAGGATGTTTCGTCTATGCTCCTGCGAGACCGCAACCATCCCTCCATCGTCATCTGGGGCATCGGCAACGAGATCCCTGAGCTTGAAGTCGATCGCGGCGCCCCGCTCGCCAAACAACTCGTCGATCACGTGCATTCCCTCGACGACACGCGCCCGCTCACCCTGGCATTTCCGGGCACAACCACTAAGCCCACGGCGCAGGCCGTGTTCGCTCAACTCGACATCACCGGCTACAACTACAACATCCTTCCCACCTATAAGCAGGACCATGCGCAATTGCCCACGCGCATGATGCTCACCACCGAGTCGTGGCCGTCCAAGGCTTTTCCTCTATGGCAGGTCTCGCACGACAATCCCTACATCCTCGGCGACCTTACATGGACCGCCATGGATTACCTCGGCGAATCCGGCATCGGCGCATGGCAATACGGCACCCCGCAACAGGCAAAGATGGCCGTGGGCATGGAAGGCATGATGGCAGGCACTGCCATGGTCGACCAGTTGTTCACCGGAATGGCCAACGGCAAAGACGTCATGGCAGACATGGCCAAGAACAACTCCGATCCCAACGCCAAAGCCATGATGGAGATCTTCTCGCATCCCTATCCCTGGCACGCAGCAGCCTGCGGCGATCTCGACCTCACCGGCTTCCGCAAGCCGCAATCCTACTATCGCGACATCGTCTGGAACGGCGGCGATCGCGTCTATGCCACCGTCCGCCTGCCTGCACCCGAAGGCAAAAAGATTATCGCCATCATGTGGGCCACCTATCCCACCCTCTCCAGTTGGACCTGGCCGGGACAGGAAGGCAAAGAGCTCGAGGTCGAAGTCTACTCCGGCGCTGAAAAGGTGCGCCTCTACCTCAATGACAAGCTGATCGGAGAAAAGCCCACTGGCCGTGAGCAGGAGTTCAAAGCAGTGTTCCCCGTACCGTATGTGCCGGGCACATTAAAGGTAGTGGGTCTGCGCGGCGATCGCATCGTGGCTCAAAGCGTCCTCACCACCGCGGGACCAGCGGCCAAACTGCACTTGACCGCGGATCGAACTGTGCTTCAAGCCGACGGCCAGGACCTGTCCTTCGTCACCGTCGAAGCCGTCGATGCCAACGGCCGCCCCGATCTCAACGCGGACCAATCGGTTCAGTTCGAAATCAGTGGCCCCGGCGTCATCGCTGCCGTGGGCAACGGAGACGGACAAGATCCGGATTCTTACCGGGCAAACCAGCGCAAACTCTACCAGGGCCGCGCCCTCGTCATCATTCGCACATCCCGGCAAGCGGGCCCCATCGCGCTTAGCGCTAAAAGCTCCGGTCTGGCCGGCGATCTATTGACGCTCAACACCACGGCCGCGGCGCCACAGGCCGACTTACACTAACCAGCCTGGCTCCAAGCGCGTCCCCGTTTGGTTTCGTTTCTCGGCGCGATGCGGCGGGGACGTGCTCACTCGCCGACTTGCGATGCTTCACTCGCAATCTCCGCTGACCGATCACAGACCAATCAATGAACCGTCAGCCGAGTGAAGCGGCTTCCGAAGCACCGAAAGGAACAGTCGGGGGCGGACCGCACCCCGCCACTTTACCGCCGACCCGCTCGAGCGCGAACACCACAATCGCTTGTCAAGTCCCGGCGTCCAGAATATTCTGCAAACCCTTCATTCCGCAGCGCCGATTTTCCACGCCCGCTTGCACTCTAATTCCCGCAAAAGAGGACAATGGAGATAGGCAAAAATGGGCACGCCAACCAGACCCATCCCGCGTGACAGGTCGCAGTGTCGGTTCGCTGACTTGCCGACTCGCGACTCGCTGACTCGCTGACTTGCTGCTGTCTTCAATTTCGCAAATGTGCGCATAAGTGCGGTTTAGAACCGCTTTTTTCAGAGCTAACCTATCGAGAATGTTCA
>Ga0210385_10000066_pt1 | contig 125199 bp, 117 predicted proteins | sample IncBWH26OmetaG_FD_160107 | JGI IMG/M metagenome (GOLD analysis project Ga0210385, IMG submission 160107) | Forest soil microbial communities from Barre Woods Harvard Forest LTER site, Petersham, Massachusetts, United States - Inc-BW-H-26-O ...
CGTCGAGATTCATGCGGCGTAATTGCCCGTGGGCGTCATCGTGCAGCACGTTGTTGCCGGGCTGGCCGACTTCGAAATAGAGCTTGTTGTCGGGCCCGATGGCCAAGAATTTCCAGCCGTGCGCCTCGTCCTTGGGCAGATCCTTGTAGATCACGACCGGCTTCGGCGACTTATCGATCTGATCTTCGACATTGTCGATCTTGGAAATCTGCGACAGCTCGGCGATGTAGAGCGTGCCGTTCTTGTAAGCCACGCCGTTGGGGCGATAGAGGCCGGACACCAGCACGTGGACTTGGCGTTTGCCGTCCCTGTTGGTGATGGCATAGACCTTGTCCTGCAGGCGCGAGCCGACGAACACCGTGCCCTTTTCATCGAGCGCCATCGAGCGCGCATTGGGCATGCCGGCGGCATAGACCTCGATGTTGAAACCCTTGGGCGCCTTCAGCTTGTCGAGCGGCAGCTTGTTCTCCGCGGTGGCGAGCGGCGGCGACGGCACCGGCGCGAGTTTTGCGGCGGCCGGGTTGCTGTCCGGGCGGCCGATCAGCGGCGAGCCGGGCGGCAGTGCGGCTGCTGCCGGAGCAGCAGCGGGCGCGGGGGCGGCGGCAGCCGGAGCTGGGGCCGGAGCGGGTGCAGGCGCCGGTGTGGGCTCTGGCGCTGGCGTTGCGGCAGGAGCGGGCGTCGTGGCAGCAGCGGGCGCTTGTGCGGGCGCGTCTTGCGGTTGTTGGGCTAGCGCCGTGGTGGCTAGAAGAGCGAGGGTCGCGGCCAGCAACGTGCCGCGCGGTACGCGTCTCATCATAACATTCCTCCCGAGTACGGAAGTCCGGTCCCTGCCGGCTTCCTTGACCGACAGTGTCCGACATTTCGACCCCTACGTGCAATCGGGTCGCGCACGATTCAACGATTATTGATCGCGCTTTCGTCCGCGCGTCACATGCGCCGATAGGCGTAAGGCGCGTCGTCCCGGAGGGCCGCAAGGGCCGCGACCTCATCGTGGCGCGGCGAAAAATGGCAGACCGGATCGGTGGCGGCGGCGTCGCCAGTGAGCGCAAAGGCCTGGCAGCGGCAGCCGCCGAAATCGATATCGCGCCGGTCGCAGCCCTTGCACGGTTCTTTCATCCAAGACGTGCCGCGAAACGCATTGAAGGCCGGCGAATTCTTCCAGATGTCGGCCAGCGAATGCTCGCGCACCGACCAGAATTCGAGACCTGGGATCGACTCGGCGGCATGGCACGGCAGCACCTTGCCGGCGGGCGTCACGTTGAGCGAACGCCGGCCCCAGCCGCCGACGCAGGGTTTCGGCAGCCGCGCATAATAATCCGGCACCACGGCGTCGATGACGATCTCGCCGTGGTGGCGTTTGCGCAAACCCTCGACCACTGCCGTGGCGCGCTCGACCTGCGCGGCGCTCGGCATCAGCGCCGTGCGGTTGCGCAAGGCCCAGCCGTAATATTGTACGTGCGCGATCTCGACCCGGCTGGCGCCGAGCGAAAGCGCCAGCGCCACCATCTCTTCGATGCGGTCGATGTTGGCCCGATGCACCACGACATTGACCGTGAGCGGAATTTTCAAGGCTACCACCTCGGCGGCGAGCGCGCGTTTGCGGGCGAAGGCGCCGTCATAGCCGGCGATGTGGTCGGCACTCTTCTGTTCGCCGTCCTGGATCGAAATCTGCACGTGATCGAGCCCGGCATCGGCGAGTTTTTTTAGCGTGTCCGCGGTGATGCCGACTGCCGAGGTGATGAGGTTTGTGTAAAGGCCGGCGTCATGTGCGGCGGCGGTGATCTCGACCAGATCGCGCCGCGCGCCCGGCTCGCCGCCGGAGAGATGCACCTGCAAGACCCCGAGCGCCGCGGCCTCGGCAAACACGCGGGCCCATGTCGCGGTATCGAGCTCGTCATCGCGCGGATCGAGCTTGAGCGGATTGGAGCAATAGGGGCAGCCGAGCGGACAACGGTGTGTCAGCTCGGCGAGAAGACCGAGCGGGGTGTGCAAGGGCACGGTCCCATTCGCCGCCATTACAGCTCCAACAGCTTCTTGTCGGCAAGCCCGCGCAACATCGCTGTCACGTCGGCCAGAATGCGCTCGCGCGGCGCGTTAAAGGTCTTGGCCAGGTCGTCAACGATCGCGTCGAGCGTCGCCTCGCCGGTGCAGCGCCTGACGATCTCGACCGCAATGGTATCGGCCTTGAACACCCGCTCCGGCGCCAGCAGCACCCAGCCGCCCTGCGCCTCGCTGTGCACCAGCCGGACGCCGCGCGGCAGCCGCGGGCGGGCATCGGCGGGGATGGTCGCTTCGCTCACGGTTTTCTATTCCTTCGGCACGAAGGCACCGGGCGGAATGTGGCCCGGCGCCACATAGGCATGATAGAGCGCATCCAGCATCGCCCACAGTACGTCGCATTTGAATTCGAGCGCGGCCAGAACCAGCTGCTGCTCATCGGGCGTGCATGCATGGCGTTTGACGTAGTCCAGCGCAAAGCGGGAATCGCGCTCGGCCAGCGGCGGGCGCTGCGAGAAATAAGCCAGCGTTTCCGCCGTGACGAAGTCGTAGCTCTTGAGCATGCCGTCGATGCGCTCGCTGATGATTTGCGGCGAGAACAGTTCGGTGAGCGAGGACGCGATGGCCTCGAGCAGCGTTTTTTCCCGCACGAAGTGCACATAGGCTTCGACGGCGAACTTGGTCGCCGGCAATAGCCCGCGCAGCGACCTCACGTCATCGCGGGGAAGCCCGAGCCCGTCGGTGAGTTTCAGCCAGCGCGCAATGCCGCCGTCGCCGTCGCGCTCGCCGTCGTGATCGGTGAGCCGGCTGCGCCATTCGCGCCGCGTCGCCTGATCCTCGCAGCGCGCGATCAAGCTCGCGTCCTTGATCGGGATCATTGCCTGATAATAATAGCGGTTGAGCGCCCAGGCCTGGACCTGGCCCTTGGAGCATTCGCCGCCGTGTAAGAGCTTGTGGAACGGATGCAGCCGATGATAACGCCGCGCGCCGATGTCGCGCAGCGCGGCTTCCAACTCCTGCGGCGTCATCAGCTGCAAAGTTTGACCTCCAGGCCGTCTTCCGCGATCTCCCAGCCCGCTGCGACGACGCGCCCGCGCTCCGGCGAGCCCTCGATCAGGATCGGATTGGTGTTGTTGATGTGCACGAAGATGCGGCGCGCGCGCAAGCCGGCCAACGTTGCGAGCGAGCCGTCCGGGCCGTCGAGCGGCATATGGCCCATGCGTCGGCCGGTTTTTGTGCCGGTGCCGGTCGCGATCATCTCGTCGTCGCGGAACAGCGTGCCGTCGAAGAAGATCACGTCGGCCCGCGCCAGGCGCTGCATCACGGCGGGCGTGATCGCGGCGGCGCCCGGCACAAAAGCGAGCCGCGATGCGCCGTTTGAAATCTCGACGCCGACATTGGCGGCGCTTTCGCTTGCGGTGTCGGGATCGTCGCCTTCGAGATAGAGCGGCACCTTGCCCGGCACGATGAAGAGTTCCGCTTCGATGCCATAGCCGAGCGCAAAGCGCTCGCCAGGCACCACGGCGCGGCGCGATACCATGTCGGGCGCGAGGGCGGCAAACATCGGATTGTCGGCGATTGCCGCCAAAGTCGCGGCGGTGGCGCAAAGCGTGAACGGCGAACGCTCGCGCAGGCTGAGCAGGCCCGCGGTCTGATCGATCTCCGCGCCGGTCAGTACCACGGCGACGATCGGGCTGCCTCGTGCATTGTCGTGTGCTTGGCCGCGCGGATGCAGGGTTTGGTTCGCCTGAATTTGCGCGCGCAGGTCGGGTGAAGCGTTGAGCAGAATCCAGCGTTCGCCGTCAGCCGAAACGGCGAGGCTCGCTTGGGTGCGTGGCTTGACGCGCTGGTCGCCGGCCCAGGCGAGGCGGCAGACCGCACACCGGCAATTCCATTGCGGAAAGCCGCCGCCGGCCGCAGCACCGAGAACGATGGCGGCAAGCTGGCTCAATTCGCGACCCATTCACGAGGATCGCGTTCGCGTCGTGAATCAGAACTCGGCCGGCAGATAGCCGTTGATCTCGAGGCCGATGCAGATTTCGACGAGGGTCGGAGTAGTCCACGCCATGGTCGTTCCCTTTCGGGCCGGTCTTTAGGCCGGCCGCACAGCACGAAATATAGGCATAGCATAGTTCGCGGATAGGCCCGCCGACAAGGGGGGTGCGAAGGCTGGCAGGGCCGGCAAAGTCCTGCGCGGTGGGCAAAACACTGGCCGTGCCCTGGCCCATTTCATGGGGCTTTGTGGGCGCCAGCGCCTTCGGGGCACATTGCCACGCTCTCTTTCCACGCGCACCAAATGAGGGCATCCTGTGCCTGACACTGTCGCGTCAGGTTCGACCCCGGGGGCGGCCCGACCGGTGCCAAAAAATGAAAAACCGCTTCTGGAGGAAACCATGAGTTCCCGCATAACCAGGCGCAGCGTCAATAGTGGGATCGGCGCCGCGCTCATTTCCCCCGTACTGGTCAGAGCGCCCGCTTACGCCCAGGGCGGCGGCGCGCCGATCAAGATCGGCTTCGGCATGGCGCTGACCGGCCCGCTGGCGGTCAACGGCAAGCAGGCGCTGCTCGGCGCACAGATCTGGCAGGAAGAGGTCAACGCCAAGGGCGGCCTGCTCGGCCGCCAGGTCCAGCTGATCAACTACGACGACCAGTCCAATCCAACGACCGTGCCGGGCATCTACACCAAGCTCCTTGAGATCGACAAAGTCGACCTCATCGTCAGCGGTTATGCCACCAACATGGTCGCGCCCCTCATTCCGATCGCAATGCAGAAGAACAAGACCTTGATCAGTCTGTTCGCGCTCGATGCCAACGCCGACTTCAAATATCCGAAATACTTCTCCTACATCCCGACCGGGGGACCCAATCCGAAGCAGACCATCAGCGAAGGATTCTTTCAGGTCGCGGCGGCACAAAACCCGAAACCGAAGACCGTGGCGATCGCGGCCGAGGACGCCGAATTCTCGCGCAACGCCGCGGAAGGCGCCCGCGCCAATGCCAAGCGATATGGCTTCGAGGTCGTGTACGACAAAACCTACCCGCCGAACACGACCGACTACTCGCCGGTGGTCCGCGCCATCCAGGCTGGCAATCCGGATCTCGTCGTTATCTGCTCGTACCCGCTCAGCTCGGTCGGCATGTTGCTGTCGGCCAACGAGCTCGGCCTGAAGCCGAAAATGATGGGCGCCGCCATGGTCGGGCTGCAGGCGACCGCCATCAAGGAGAAGCTCAAAGGCAAGCTGAACGGCGTCGTGAATTACGACAACTGGGTGCCGTCGACAAAAATGATGGCTCCCGCCGCAGAGTTTTTCAAAAAGTACCAGGCGCGAGCCGCTGGCCAAGGGGTTGATCCGCTCGGCTACTATCTTGGCGGCTGGGGTTATGCCTATTTGCAGGTGTTAGCCCAAGCCGTAGAAGGCGCAAAGAGCATCAACGACGACAAGATCGCCGACTATCTGCGCAACAATGCGGTCAATTCGATCATGGCGGAGGGCGTCAGGTTCGGCAAGAACGGCGAGTGGGTCAAAGCCCATCAGCTGCAGGTGCAATATCACGACATCACCGATGCTGCGAGCCTCGAAACCTGGCGTGGTATGAGTTACCAGACGGTGCTCAAGCCGGATGAAGAAAAGACCGGCGATGTCATCTATCCCTACGCCAACGCGGTGAAGGCTTGAAACGCGATCAACCTGCGGGCTTGCGAGAAATGCATCCAAGTGTCGGGGTGGGACGCACAATAATCGTATGCTGTTTCCGGCCTCGCCTGTGACCGACACCGCCGCCTCGGGCCCTGATCCGATCGGCATCATGAACCAAAAAACCACTTCTGGAGGAACACCATGACTCAACGGATAACCCGGCGCGGCGTGAATGCCGGCATCGGCGCGGCTTTGATCACGCCGTCCCTGGCCACAACGCGCGCCTTCGCCCAGGGTGGCGGCGAGCCCATCAAGATCGGCTTCAGCATGTCATTGACCGGCCCCCTCGCCGCCAACGGCAAGCAGGCCCTGCTCGGCACCAAGATCTGGCAAGAGGAAATCAACGCCAAGGGCGGTCTGCTCGGCCGTCAGGTCCAGCTCATCAATTACGACGACCAATCCAATCCGTCGACGGTACCGGGCATCTACACCAAGCTGCTCGACGTCGACAAAGCCGATCTCGTGGTCGGCCCCTATGCGACCAACATGGTGGCGCCGGCTATTCCCGTCGTCATGCAGAAGAACAAGACCTTCATCGGGTTGTTCGCGCTCGCCGCCAACAGCGAATTCCACTATCCGAAATACTTTTCAATGCTGCCGTCCGGCCCGACGCCGAAAGAGTCCTTTACGGAAGGCTTCTTCCAGGCGGCCCTGGCGCAGAATCCAAAGCCGGTGACAGTTGCGATCGCCGCCGAGGACGCCGAGTTTTCGCGCAACGCCGCCGAAGGCGCCCGCGCCAACGTCAAGAAATACAATCTGAACAGCGTCTACGACAAAACCTATCCGCCGAACACGACCGACTTCTCGCCGATCGTTCGCGCGATTCAGGCGACCAATGCCGATCTCGTGGTGTTCTGCTCGTATCCGCTGAGCTCGGTGGGACTGTTGCTCTCCGCCAACGAGCTCGGCCTGAAGCCGAAGATGATGGGCGGCGCCATGGTGGGTCTGCAGGCCACCGTGTTCAAGGACAAGCTCAAGTCCAAACTCAATGGCGTCACCAACTACGAAACCTGGGTGCCGTCGGCGAAGCTGATGGCGCCGGCCGCGGACTTCTTCAAGAAATACCAGGCGCGCGCCCAGGCCGAAGGCGTCGACCCGCTCGGCTATTATCTCGGCGGCTGGGGCTACGCCTATCTGCAGGTGCTGGCCGACGCCATCACCGGCTCAAAGAGCATCAACGACGACAAGCTCGCCGATTACATGCGCGGCCACGCGTTCGATACGATCATGGCGTCGGGCATCAAGTTCGGCAAAGACGGCGAGTGGACCAAGTCAGGGATGCTGCAGGTGCAGTATCACGACCTCACCGACGCCGCGAACCTCGATACCTGGCGCGGCATGAGCTATCAGACGGTGATCACGCCGGACGACGAGAAGACCGGCAGTCTCATCTATCCTTACGCCAACGCATTGAAGAGCTGAGCAATCTCCCCGCTCGCCGGGGAGGTTGAATTTTCGCCACGGAGGTGGGACACGGAGCCATGCTGTTTCCTACCTCCCTCGTCGGCTCCTACCCGCAACCGGACTGGCTGATCGACCGCGACAAGCTGTCGAAGCAGGTGCCGCGCGTGCGCGCCGACGATCTCTGGCTCGTCGCCCGCGACAAGCTCGAAGCCGCGCAGGACGACGCGACGATCCTCGCCATCCGCGACCAGGAGCGCGCCGGGCTCGACATCGTCACCGACGGCGAGCAGCGGCGCGAAAGCTATTCCAACCGCTTCGCCACCGCGCTCGACGGCATCGACACGGACAAGCCCGGCACCACAATCAATCGCAGCGGCCGGCCGATACCGGTGCCGCGGGTGGTCGGCCCGATCCGGCGCAAGCATCCGGTCGAGCTGCGCGACCTCAAAGTGCTGCGCGCCAATACCGACCGCGCCATCAAGGCGACCGTGCCGGGCCCGTTCACCATGGGCAAGCAGGCCCAGGACGACTACTACAAGGACGAGGAGGCGGTGGCGCTGGCCTATGCCGACGCCGTCAATGCCGAGATCAAGGATTTGTTCGCCGCCGGCGCCGACGTGGTGCAGATCGACGAGCCGTGGATGCAGCAGCATCCGGACAAGGCCCGGCAATATGGCCTGAAAGCGCTCAACCGCGCGCTCGACGGCGTCACCGGCACCGTCGCGGTGCATCTGTGTTTCGGCTATGCCGCGGTGGTGCACGACAAGCCGTCGGGCTATTCGTTCCTGGCCGAGCTCGAAGGCTCCAAGGCCCAACAGATCTCGGTCGAGGCGGCGCAGCCAAAACTCGATCTCGCCATCTTGCGGGAGCTGCCGTCGAAAACCATTATTCTGGGCGTCATCGATCTGTCCGACATGACGGTCGAGACGCCGGCGGCCGTTGCCGAGCGCATCCGGCGGGCGCTGGCCCACGTCCCGGCAAATCGGGTCGTGGTGGCGCCCGATTGCGGCATGAAATACCTGCCGCGCGCCGTGGCTTTTGGTAAGATGAAAGCCATGGCCGAAGGCGCGGCGCTAGTGCGGCGCGAGATCGCCGGCAAGTAACATTCGGAATTTCTTGAGGAGACGACCATGCCCTATGTGACGGAACAGACCTTGACCGACGTGGTGCGCGAGCGCTGGAGCGATATTCCCGATCCGCGCCTCAAGCAGGTGATGACCGCATTGGTGAAACACGCCCACGCCTTCGTGCGCGAGATCGAGCCGACGCAGGCGGAATGGGCAACCGCGATCGATTTCCTCACCCGCACCGGGCAGATGTGCGACGACAAGCGCCAGGAATTCATCCTGATGTCGGATGTTCTCGGTATCAGCATGCTGGTCGACGCCATCAATCACCGGCAATCGAACGGCGCGACGCCGAGCACGGTCGAAGGCCCGTTCCACGTGCCCGATGCGCCGGCCGTCGCCAATGGCGGCAACATGGCGGTCAACGCGCCGGGCATTCCCTGCTTCGTCACCGGCACGGTGCACGGCGTCAAGGGCGAGCCGGTTTCCGGCGCGGTGCTCGATCTGTGGCAGACCGACGGCGATGGCCTCTATGAAGCGCAGCGTCCGGAGATCGAAGGCCCATGGATGCGCGGCCTTTATCGCTCGCAGCCCGATGGCTCGTATCTTATTCGCACCGTCGCGCCGATCGCCTACACCATCCCGATGGACGGCACGATCGGCGAGTTGATGAACCGCACCAATCTGAGCCACATGCGGCCGGCGCATATTCACTTCGCCCTCGACGCGCCGGGCTATCACGGCTTGGTGACGCATCTGTTCCAGTCCGGCGACAAGTGGATCGAGCACGATGCGGTCTACGGCGTGAAGGAGCCGCTGATCGTCGACTTCCAGAAGATGCCGGCGGGCAGCAAGGCGCCGAGCGGCGAGCTGATGAACGAGCCGTTCTACGTGGTGCGTTACGACTTCGTGCTGGACCAGAAGGCGCAAGCGGCCGCGGCGGCATAAGCGATCAACTGCGCTCCAGCGCCTCGCGGTCCCACTCCGCCAGATCGGCAGCGGCTTCGTAAGTGTCTTGCAGGAAGCCGAGCAGCAGCGCGTCGGCATCGCGGGCGTGGCGCACCGCCTCGTAGGGCAGGATGAATTGCCCGAGGTCCTTGTCGTAGAACGCGTCCGCGGTGCGCAGCGGCGTGTCGCCGTAACCGGCCGGCTCCGGATAGGCATAGACGTAAAACGCAGCCTGCCCATAGCCGCCGTTGCCTGGCCAGAAGCCGCAGCTCGAGACTTCGTGCGAATAGGCTTCCGCCATCACCCAAGGGGCGACATGAGGCGTCGCGCTATGGGGCGGCGGCGCGGCGCGGCCGGAAAAACGCGTGACCGCGAGATCGAAACTGCCCCAGAAAAAATGCACCGGGCTCACTTTGCCGATGAAGCGCGAGCGGAATTCAGTCAACACGCGCGCCGACTGCACCAGAGCCTGATGGAAGCGCGCGACGTAGTCGGGGTCGTATTGGGCGTGCAGATGATCCTCATCGAACGGCACCGCGTTCGCGATTTCGCACGGTGTCGTCCAGATCGGCACGTCGATGTCGAGGCTGCGCAGCCGTTCCATGAACGCGATATAGAAATCGGCGACCGGCATCGGCTTGAGCGCAAAACTCTCGATGCGGCCGTCATTCCTGGCGATGCGCAGCTCGTGGTCGACGAGGTCGAACATGACGTCGAAGGTGCGGTCGCCGCAGCGGTTTTGCGGCGCGACGAGGCCGCGCGCGTTGACGCGGAAGGTGACGTTCCACCAATGATTGATGAGCGGCGTGCAGGCGAGCCGCACTTTGCCGGCGATCTGCGTCCACAATTGCAGCGTGTCGCAGGTCTCGTTCCAGGCGTTGAACGGCAGGTCGGGCCAGTGCGAATTCCAGCTCATCGGCATTGCTTTACAGCAAATGCCAAAGCTTTTGGAGAGCGATGTGGCGGCGGCCGGCGCGCCGGCGCTCGGTCTATGGGAAGTGCTTAGAACGTGATGGTGCTGGCCAGCAGCGATGGGCCGGCCTGGATCGGCGTCGCCAATTGGGGCTTGAGCTTCGCCAATTTGGCCAATTCGCGGGCCAGCTCGGCCCATTTTTTTCGGATCTTTTCGCCGGCGTCATCGGCGGCGGGGAGGACTGCGGTTTGGTGCGCTTGAACAGCGGCTTTGGTGGTTTGCCGCCGTTTGTTGGCTTGGCGCGCTTGCGCTTCGAGCTGCACGATCTGCGCCTCGAGCTGTACGATCCGCGCATTGAGGACTTTGATTTCCTCGTCAGCGTGGACCAGAGCCGCGTCGCGGCTCTGGAAGGTTTTCAATAACGTGTTGGTCGCCGCGATGAGCTTGAGACGCGACTGTTCGAGCTCGTTGATCTGGAACTGCTTGAGGCGCAGCAAATCCTGAAGTTGGACAAGCTCGCTGCCGGCGTCGCGCCGGGCGGCGGTGGCGTCGGCGAGGTTGCGCTCGGTGACCGCATGTTCCGCAATGCGGGCGAGCAGGCATTCGCGCGCGTCGGCGAGCAGGCGCTCCGCGGTCTCGGCGCGCGACGTCATCGTTGCCAGAACGTCACTCAGTGTGCTGGCTTCGATCCGGAAATTCCGGGCTTCACTGGAGAGCCTGGCGCACTCTGTTTCGGCCGTCGCCAGCGCAGTCTGCAGGTATTCAAGCTGGGAGCCGGTTGAATGCTGCGCGGCGTCGCTCTTTGCCAGTCGCTCGGTCAAACTGGCATTCTCGGCCATCGTCAGATCGAGGGAGGTCCGCAACGACTGATTCTCGTTGTCGCGCAGCGCCAGTTCATCGTGCGCCGCAGCAAGCTCGTTCTCGAGTTCGACGATCCGCGCATCCGCCGTCTCGAATTGCTCGTCGAGTGTTTGTTTCGCGGCCGTTTCCTGGGCCACGCGCCGTTCCAGTCCGGCGACCCTGGCGCGCGTCAATTCGAGCTCATCGGCGAGCTCGATTTCTCTGCTATTCGCCACCGCGTCGAAATCCGTCTCGGCAGAGGCAGGCGAAGACTGCGCCCGCTTCGCCGTGGCTATCGGCGTCACTCCCCACGTCCCGTGGGTGACGGCAAGACGGGAGGCCTGCTCCAGCCAACCGTTGCCTCGTGCCTTGTCGCTCAGTGCCATCTGTGGCGCGTCGATTGTTGCCCAATACAACGAACGTGACGACGCAATGGTTAACGGATGGTTACTTCGACATTAACCGCTTGGAAATGACTGAAAACGCGCTGGCGTTCGACACTTGCCCGAAACCCCACCTGATAGACGCGCTATCGCCCGGCGGCCTGATTCGTCAAGATTATTCGGATGGGGGCGGACCTGGAACGGCCGCGTTCAACTCTTCATCAGATGCCCGAACTTTTGCAACCCGATGCGCCGTTCTTCGGCCGACGGCATGTTGACCGCCGGGAATTGGTCGCGCCAACGCCACGGCCGGCAGGCGTCGATCACGGCGCGGCTGTTGGTGTAGTCGCCGGCCGCTTTGCGCTCGGGCTCGATGCGCGGATCGAGCGGCGTCGACCAAGCGCCGCGGATGATATCGATTGAGGTGGCGGGATCCGAGCGGGTGATCAGCGCCCAGATCACTTCTTCCAGGTTCGAGACATCGATGTCGTCGTCGACCACGATCACATAGCGGCCGCAATAAGCGCCGACGTGGCACTGCGCGGCGATATGGCCGGCCTGCTTGCCGTGGCCGGGATAGCGCTGCGTGACGGCGACGGCGACGAACAGCCGCGCATTGCCGACTTCGTGCGCCCAGGCCGCGGTGACGCCGGGCACGCCGGCCTTCTCGATGTTCTCGCGCAACAACGCCGAGCGCACGATGGCGCGGTAGCGGCAAATCTCGTCCGGCGGCCGCTGCGGCACGCAGCCGAGCAGGATCGGCTGGTGGCGATGATAGATCGCCTTGATGTCGATCACCGGCTCGGGGCGATGGTCGCTGGCGTAATAGCCGGTCCATTCGCCGAACGGGCCTTCGAGCCGCACATTATCGGGCTCGACGAATCCCTCGATGGCGATCTCGGCATTGGCCGGGATCGGCAGGCCAGTGACCGGGCCCTTGATCACCTCGACAGGCTGGCCGCGCATGCCGCCGATGATTTCGAGCTCGCAGACGCCCGGCGGCACTTCGCTCGAGCCCATCAAAAAACTCATCGGATCGCCGCCGCAGACGATGACCACCGGCATGCGTTCGCCGCGCGCGGCGTATTTGTCGCGCATCACCCGGCCGTGCTTGCCGGGCGAGATATAGAAGCCGAGCGATTTCTCGTCGTGGATCATGACCCGGTAGGTGCCGCAATTGATCCAGCCGTCGTCGGGATCGCGCATGATGTTGTAGCAGCCGGTGCCGATATAGCGGCCGCCGTCCTGCGGATGCCATTGCGGCGCCGGGAATTTGGTGACGTCGATCAAGTCGCCTTGCAACACGTTCTGCATCACCGGGCCGGACTCGACGAATTTCGGCGGGATGCGCTTGAGCATGCCGGCGTGATTGACGCGGAAATTTTCGCTCAGTTCGAGCTTGGACAGCTCGGTGGAAAATCCAAGCGTCATGTTCTTGCGCTTGCCGGCGAAGAAATTGACCAGGAGGCGGCTGCCTTTGAGCGTTCCCGGCACGTCGTCGAACACGAAGCAGGGCGCGTCGTCGGCATGGGCCGACATTTCCGCGACCATGCCGATGTCCTGCTGGTAGTTGAGCCCGCTGAGCTCCTTGACCTCGCCGAGCTTCTTCGCTTCTTCGAGCCATTGCCGCAGATCGTGATAGGGCAGAAACGGTGCCGCGTTCGAGCCGGGGCCGCCCAAGGTTCCATCCCCGATCGGCGTCGACATTGGATCGGGCAGGAAGCCCTTGGGATCCGGCATAAAGTTCTGTTCCGCCATTGATCTGCACCTTGTTTCGCGCCGCCGCGAAATGCTTATAATGCTAAGGAATTAGCCTTGAAACCATCCTATCATGCAAGAAGACGCCGGCTCAAACCTGCTGCACAGTTGGATCGCGCGCGCTGCGTTGGCCGCGCCGGACAAGCCGTGGGTTGTGGCAGCCGATGACGGCCGCACCGTCAGCTACGACCAATTGCGCGAGACGGTTGGCCGTTTCGCCACGTTTTTGCGGCAGCGCGGTCTCGGGCCGAACGACAGGGTTGCGCTCCTTGCCAACAACTCGATCGAGCAATTGCTGTGCTATTTCGGCGTCATGGCCAACGGCGCGACGCTCTGCACCATCCACGTGGAGATGAACCGCAACCAGCTCGACAATATTTTCGAACGGCTCAAACCGAAGCTCATCCTGGATCAGGACGGCCTGCAGCTCGACGATCTGTTGGCCGCAACGTCCGCCCCGCGTCTGCGGATCGGGCGCTCGGACAAGATCGAGCCGGAGACGCTGTTCGCCGACTTGGCGCATTGCGCGCCGAGCGATCCGGCGCAGTCGGCGCAACCCGACGACGACGCCGTCATCCTGTTCACGTCGGGCACCAGCGCGCAGCCCAAGGGCGTGGTGTTGAATTTCCGCGAATATTTGCTCAACATCGATCCGCTTGCCGCCGGCTGGGGCATCTCGGCGGACGACCGGCTTTACGATTTTCGCCCGTTCAGCTGGAACTCGGCGCAGACTTTGGGCGCGCTGACCATCGTCAACCGCGGCGCAACCCTGGTTCTCGCTGAAAAATTCTCGGCCAGCCGTTTTTTCCAGCATCTGCGCGATCACGGCGTGACCATCGCCGCCGGCAATCCGACGACGATCAATATCCTGCTCAACGGCGAACAAACCGCGCATCGCGACAGCTTGCCGAAACTACGCTTCATCACGTCGAGCTCGGCGCCGCTCCTGGTCGAAGAGTGGAAACGGTTTGAGCAGAAATTCGGCATACCCGTCGCGCAGGGCTGCGGCGCCAGCGAGGCGAGCTGGATCGCGGCCATTCCCGGCGAAGCGCGCCGCCTCGGCACCGTCGGCAAACCGTTGGCCTACCATGACCTCGCCATTGTCGACGCCGACGGGCGGCGCTTGCCGCCGGGGGAGACCGGCTATGTCGAGCTCGGCGGCTGGCCCGAACACCCGTTCCGCTATCTCGGCGAAGACGGCGAGATCAAAATCCACAGCCGCGGCCGCTTCCGCACCGGCGACCTCGGCTGCCTTGACGCCGATGGTTTCTTGCTGCTCACCGGCCGCGAGAAGGAGCAGATTATCCGTGGCGGCGCCAAAATCTCGCCGGTCGAGATCGATTCTTATCTGATGCAGCGCTCCGACGTGATCGAGGCCGCGACCGTCGGCGTGCCGGATGCGATCTATGGCGAAGAGGTGGTCAGCTACGTGGTGACGCGGCCGGGCGCGCCGGTCGATGCCGACGAGCTGTTGCGCTATTGCGCCAAAGTGCTGCCGGCGTTCAAGGCGCCGAAGCAGATCGTGATCAGCGCTTCCCTGCCCAAGACCGAACGCGGCAAGCTCGACCGGAAAGTCCTCGTCGAACGTTGGACCAGGAGCTTACGCTAATCGACTTACGCGACCGCGGGCCCGTTCGGGCAGTTGTTCTGGATCCAATCCGCCAGCGGCTGAATCTGATCCGGGGTCGCGAAGGGCGGTCCGTCGGCTGGCATCTGATTGAATGTTGAGCCGTCGAACGGCGCGACGCCCCGCAGCGCCATGATGATATTCGAAGTGTCGGGGCTTCCGATCTGCAGAACCGGCCAATTGCCTCTCACGGACGGCACCGCCCCGGTGGTGAATTGTTGATAGGTCATGTTATTCCAGAATGCCTTGTGAGGCGATCCGCCGATATTGCAGCCGAGTGCCGTGACCAGGTCATTGAGATATTTCTGTACGTCGGCGTAGGTATTCAAAGTCGGACCAGCCATTTTCGTCTCCGGTTCCTATGCGTTTGCCGATGGTTCAAAAATCATCGCAGCGGTGCGAACAGCGAGCGGTCGCGCAGCCGGAAATTCGCACCTCGGTTTGTAGTTTGGAATGGCTGCGTCGGTTCCGGCGACCTTACCGTCGACTGCACCAGGCTGAAGCTGAAGTCAGTGCCCCGTAGTGCGGCCGAGGCGTGGCATCCGGTGCAGCCTCCCATATTCAGCGGCGTCGGAAATGCGCCGGAGCCCTGGAATGGCAAGAAGACAATGTTCTTAAACGGAGTCGTGCCGTCGGGTGCGAAATCCGTCGGGGCGCCGGACGGCGCGATCTGGCCGCTGTAATGGCCCAAGGTATAATCGGTCTCGATCACGGCATTGGCCGTGTAGTAAATGGCGGCGTCGTTGCTGCCGGAATTGATTTCGCTCTTGTCGAACGGCACGGGCTGCACATTGACCAGCTTGTAATAAAGCCATGGCGAATCGCTCATGCCGTGTTGGCCGATGTAATTCTTGATGGTCTGATGTGCCAGTTGATTGATACTGACGACATAGGGCGAGATATCGTGCCAGCGTTGGTTGACGCAGATATTGCCGCCTGACGGCAGGTTGCTTTCCTCTGGGCTCTCGCGAAAGAACAGGCGGCCGCCCGGGTTGGTGCAATATGGCGCTTGCGGATCGGACAACACCACGGCCGGGTCTTTACCGGCGCTCGCCGGGATCAATTTCAAAGCCGGTGTGGTCGGGCTGGATTGCGCGTTCACGACATTGCCGTCGGCGTCCTCGATCGGCTTGCCGTTCTGATCGAGAATGTTGTCGGCCTGCTCAAAGGTCGCCCAGATGAACCACGGCGCGGTCGGCGTCTTTTGGATGATGTGCAGGCCGATCAGGCCCCAAACGTCTTCGCGATAACAGGGCACGCCGGCGGCGTTGGACTCGTAATAGCGAATCGTTGCGGTATGAAAGCGGCCGGAAGCCTTTTCCGCGGCGGTGAGCGGACGCCATGCCCCCTTCAGCTCAATCGTATTGGTTGTCGCGATCGGTGTGGTGGCCAGTTGTGGCGAAAATTCAACAAACGGCACGGCGGGATTTGCGGCCTGGCCCTTGCTCAACGCGGTGCGAAAATTGAGGATGGCCGTGTTCAACGGCGCGCCTTTGTACCAAAACTGATTTGCGACGATGTTTTGGTACAACGCGCGATTGGCTTTTACCATGTAGCGAATGAGCTGCGGCGCTCTGTTGGCGCCGGTCGCATCGGTGGCCGGCAGGATACCCGCGAACGTCTGGTTGACTTTGATCTGCGTGGTTTCGTCGAGCGAGAGCCAGGATGGCTGTGCTTTAGGCGACTGGCCGGCGCAGGCGGCAATGCGACCGTCGCCAGTGCCGACCGCGGCCGGCGCGTAGATGTAGTCGGTTGCTTCGTCGTAACCGAAGTCCGGCGGGTTTGTCGCCTTGAAGGGCGATTGCGCCGCGATGGTGGCGCCATGCGGCCCGACTTTCTGGTTGCCGTTGCCGGGATAGATCTCGACTTTGTTGCGCATTGTCTCCCAGACAAGCGGGGAAACATCGCCGCCAAAGAACTTGCTGGTATCGGGAGTGTCGCGCTTGTTTGCCGCCGCGGGCCAGTTCAGAGCTATGAAGGCGTTCCAAGCGAACAGCGCAGCTTGGTCCGGGCTGTTTTTGAAGGCGCCGCCGCATTCATCTTTCGGAACGACGGAGGAAACGGTCACCTGTCTTCCGCAGGGCATCAAAGGCGCCGGTCCTGTCGAGGCTTGCGCAAACGCTTTCGGCGTACCGGCGGCGGAAGCGGCCACAGCCACCAGGAGCGCCGCAGCCAGGCGGCCGGTGGGTGGCCTGCGATAGGTCTTGGCTTCTATGAAAGGCTCCATCGGAAACAATCGCTCACAACGTGCGTTGGTCGATAGAAAGCGTGGAGGTAGTATACGCGCTTAGATTGCGCAAGGGAATACGAATTCTTGCCTGCGGGCGTGGCATTTCGGAATCACGCTGCGGCGCAAGGCCCCTTCGCGGCGTCGCGGACGACGGGAATAATTTCAAACGCTGCCGATCTTGTTTATTGTGGCGAGCCTCGATCCAGTAACGCTCGGTGCGAGAACGCGGGTATGAGTTGGAAACACGCCATTTCCAGAAGCAGCCTGCGGCTGGCCAGCGCGCTGGTCATGCTCGCATTCGTGATCTGTCATCTGACCGCGCACAGCTTTCTTCTGGTTTCGCTGACCGACGCCGAGGCTGTGCTCGACGTTCTGATGTATCCGTGGCGCACCACGGTTGGCACTGCGCTGCTCGCCGCTGCGCTTCTCGTCCACTTCAGCAACGCATTGTGGTCGATCTATATCCGGCGCTCGCTGCGCCTCATTCGTTGGGAATGGGCGCAACTCCTGCTCGGCCTTTGCATTCCGGCGCTGCTGATCCCCCATATCGTATCGACGCGCATTGCCGCGAGCGTCTTCGATGTCACGAGCTACTACAACACGGTCTTGATCGTGCAGTGGCTGATGTTCCCGTGGCTCGGCGCCGTGCAGATGATTGCCGTGCTCACGGTGTGGACCCATGCCTGCATCGGCATCCATTTCTGGCTGCGCACCAAGCCGTGGTACCCGAACTGGCGCGTCTGGTTTTTCGCCTTCGCGCTGTTGCTGCCGGCTTTGGCGCTTGCCGGTTACGTCACTGCCGGCAACCAGGTTCTGCGCGAGGCGAAAAATCCCGATTATGTGAGCGCGGCGCTGGAGGATTCCAATCTCACCGACGAGACGATGGCCGGAATCCGCCGGATGGAATACGCCGGCTGGAGCATTTATCTGGGGCTCGTGCTGTTGCCGTTTGCCGCGCGCGGCATCCGCGGCTGGTATCATCGCCGCAGCCGGCCGCCGATGCTGGCGCACGCCGGCGGACGCAGCGTGCCGATCCTGCCCGGCGCCACGGTGCTGGAGACGTTGCGTGAAAACGGCATTGCGCACGCCTCGGTCTGCGGCGGCCGGGCGCGCTGCACCACCTGTCGCATCCTGGTGACCAAAGGCCTCGAGCGCCTTCCCGCCGCGTCGGGTCGCGAGGCGGCCGCGCTCGCGCGCATCGGCGGCACGCCCGGCATGCGGCTCGCCTGCCAGGTTCGACCGACTGCCGATATCGCGGTGATGCCGCTTCTGGCTGCGGACGCCGGCGCCATCGACGGCACCGTGCGCGGCGGCCTTGAAGGGCGCGAGCGCCCGATCACCGTGGTATTTGTCGACATGCGCGGCTCGACCACGCTGGGCGAGGCCAAGCTGCCCTACGACGTGCTGTTCATCCTCAATCAGTTCTTCCACGACATGACCAAGGCGCTGGTCGCCACCAACGGCCACTACTCGCAATTCACCGGCGACGGCTTGATGGCGCTGTACGGGCTTTACGAGGACGATCCGAAGCGCGGCGCCGTCGATGCGCTACGCGGCGCGCGCGAGATGCTGGCGGCCGTCGATCAGCTGAACTACCGGCTGCGCAACGATCTCAAGGAGCCACTGCGCATCGGCATCGGCATTCACTACGGCGAAGCCATCGTCGGCGCCATGGGGCCACCCCGCTCGCAAATCATCACCGCAATAGGCGACACGGTGAATACCTGCGCGCGGCTCGAAAGCCTGACCAAGGAATTCAATTGTGTGATGATCGTGTCGCGGCCCGCGGCCGAAGCCGGCGGCCTCGACATCGAAGGCTGCGATTTGCGGCAAGCGCCGGTGAAGGGCCGCATGGAGCCGGTCGAGTTCTACACGCTGCATTGGCCGTCGAGCACGCCGGCGTGAGGTCGGTTTCGTTTAGGTGCGACGAAAAATGACGCTGAGATTGTTGGCAGGCATCGGCACGGTTTCTTCGAGCGCAAGGCCGTTGAGTTTTGCCAGATCCGATACGTCCGTGAGATCGCGCACGCCCCAGAGCGGGTTTTGTGCCCGCAATCGGGTGTCGAAATCCTGATTGCTCGGCGCGGTGTGATGGCCATCGATCTTGTAGGGACCGTAGAGATAGAGGAGATCGCCGCGCGGGAGCGTTCGTCCCGCGCCGGCCATCAAACCTTCGGTGGCCGCCCAAGGCGAAATGTGAATCATGTTGCAGCAGACCATGGCGTCGGCCCGCTCGATCGGCCACTGCCCCGAGGTCACGTCAAGATGAAGCGGCCCCAGCAGGTTGGCGACGCCTGCAGCGGCGCGGTGCGCAGCGATGCTTTCGAACATTTCGGAATTGGCGTCGGTCGGCTGCCAGATGACGTCGGAGAGATTGCTCGCAAAATAAGCCGCATGCTCGCCGCCGCCGCTGGCGATTTCCAGCACCAGACCTTGGCGCGGTAGCACGCGCCGCAAAACTTCGAGGATCGGCTCGCGGTTGCGCGCGACGTGGGGGAAATAGAGGCGCCGATCGGATGTTTCTGACATCCCGTCTTACTTCCTTTCACAATGATCGGGTGGCTGCCTTGATCGCTTGGACGCCAAGTTGTTCGTCGACACGAACAGAAGCGCTGTCCAAGCGATCAAGGCCGCTTTCTGCGCCTGAGGGAAATTATTTGGTCGCGGACAGCGCGGCGACAGTTACGGCGCGGCGATGTGCCAGACGCTGTTGACGCCGTCGCCGGTCACGTCGCCCGGCTTGGTGTCCTTGGCAAAATCATAGAGCGGCTTGCCCTTGTAGGCCCATTGCTTGCCGCCGTCGTCGCGCATGACGATGGTCCAATCGCCCGATGCCTTGGCGTCCGCGCCGGCCATCAGCGGCGGCCAATTGGTGGCGCAAACGCCGTTGCAGTTCGATTTGCCGCTGGCGTCACGGTCGAATGTGTAGAGCGTCATGCCCTTGGCGTCGACCAGGGCTTTACCTTTAGACGTGTCTGCACTCTTGGCCGGTGCGGTTTGCGCCGACGCTGCGGAGATGCAAATCGAGAGAATGCTTGCGGCGATCGCGGCCGTAATCGATTTTTGCATGACTTACTCCCTGCTGCTTGTTGCGAAGTCAAAAGTAAAACATTTTACCGCCCCGTCCGCGCCAGCGAATTCACCCAGCCGTGCATGCGCTTCTTGGCGTTGGCGATGTCCTCCTTCGAGAACCAGTCCTCGGGCTTCACCTTGTCGACCGGATAGACCGGGCGCAAAAAGTCGCTCTCGTAACCGAACGGCACCGTGGCATCGATGCCCATGCCGCCTTCGAATTGCGTGTTGGACGCGGTCCATTGCCGGTCGCCCGCGGTCATGCGCTCGGCCGGCATGAAGGTCTGGCCGCGGCCGCCGGGGATCGGGTTCAAAATATCGGTGCGCGGATTTACGCGGGTGGTCAGGCACCACATGATGTCGTCCATGGAATAGGGATCGACGTCCTCGCTGACCGCGATGGCAAGACGCATGCCCTGCGAGCACGACAATGCGGCGGCCATGAAATTGCGCTGCCAGCCTTCGTCGATCTGGTGCCGTTTTTTCACTTGGATGATGCAGCCGCCCCAATCGGTCATGCAGTAGGGAATCACCACGTTCTGCACGATGCCGGGCTGCAGCCGGTTGCACAGCTCGTAGATAGCCGCCTCGCGCACGGTGGTGTCGATATTGTGATCGTCGAGCATGTGGACGCCGAGCGCGAAGATGATCGGCTTCGATTCCGGCTTGCGCATGGTGATGCCGGTGACGTGAAAAGTCGGCGCCTTGTAGGACTTGCCCATATAGCCGGCCCATTCCGGATGGAAGTGATAGCGACCCTGCACGCCGGCGTCCTCGGCTTCCTTGGTCTCGAAGCGGCGGTCGCGCGGATTGACATAGCCTTCGAGCACGAGCTCGCAATCCGCCAGCGCCATGGCGTCGACGGTGCGCGCTTTCACAAGCCGGATCGGCGCGCCCTGCACCGCCGACGCGATGCCGATCTCGTCGCAGCCCATCGGCAGCACCGCATAGTCGAAACCCGCGCCGGCCATCAAGGTGCAGGCCGGCGGCACGCCGAAGCACATGGTGATCGGCACCGGCTGGTCTTCCTTGTAGTATTTGCTGACCACCTGCCACATATGCGAGCCGGGAGAGATCTGGAACGTGCCGACATTGCCCCAGCGGAAATTCATGCGGTTGTAGCCGAGGTCGGAGCCGCCATCGAATTGCGCGCCGGTAACGCAGCGGATGCCGGAACCGACGGTGAGCTCGGGCTCGTAGGTGGTATGGCGGATCGGCACCATCCATTTGTTGACGTCGTCGGGCTTCTCGACCACGAATTCCTGGCACGGCGCTTCGCTCTGCGCGATCTCCACCGGCTTGAGCGGGTGCGACAGCGCGTGCGCGAGCTTGCGCACGCGCTCGGCGTCGTCTTTCCAGCCGAACATGCGGTTGATGATCGAAATGTCGCCGAACAGATTGGTGATGACCCTATGGTTCGGCTTGCCCTTGACGTTGTTGAACAGGATCGGACAGCCGCCGTCCATGTGCTTCTGCAGGCCGGTGACCTGCAGGTCGGGATCGACCTCTTTGTCGGTCTCGATCAGTTCGCCGGCGGCGCGCAGCCATTCCAGCGTCGCGCGCAGGTCGAAAGCCTGGTTCGGCGTCGGGGGCGTTTGTTGTTGTTCCTTGCGCAGCGGCTGTTGCATTGTCGGCGTTCCCATTGCATAGATTTCTAAGTAATTATCCGAAACGCACCGCGACCTGTCAACGCTGATGCCGCCGCGATTGCACGCGAAAACCAAGCCGCCGCCGCCACGCGCCGGCGAGTTCCCGCCGCGGCTAAGCTCCGGTTATCTGGTGCGCGACGCGCATCGCGCCTTCCAGCGCTTATTGGAACGGCGCATCGCCGCCTACGGCGTCACCCGCGGTCAATGGTATTTCCTGCGCGTATTGTGGATCACGGATGGATTGTCGCAACGCGAGCTTTCGGCGCGGGTCGGCATGATGGAGCCGACCACGGTGATCGCGCTGCGCAGCATGGAGAAAGCCGGGCTGATCCGCCGCGTGCGCGGCGACGACGACCGCCGCAAGGTGCGCGTCTTCCTCACCGCGAAGGCTAAGCGGCTGCGCGGCGAATTGCTGGCGGTGGCGCGGACTATCACGGCGGAAGCGGAGGAGGGCATCGCGCCGCGCGAGCTCGCCGCGTTCCGCCGCATCGTCTCGCGGATGACGGAGAATCTCGATCGGGTCGAGCGCTAAGGCGAAAACGTGCTCAGCTGAGCCACCGGCTCGCTAGGCCTGCCAGGCCAATACGTGAAGCGAGCCCAGGCCTGTGCGCGGCGATGAAGTCGGTCGACGCCTGATAATCGACGTAACGCGTCGTCACGGTGCGGCGCTCGACATCGAGGATCATGTAGGTGGCGCGGTGCTCGGTCGATCGCGGCTCGCCGACCGTGCCGGGATTGATCAGGTAATAAGCATCGTCGCGCAACGAGACATAGGCGTCGGAATGCGCCGCGACGCCACTTGAGCGCAATTCGTAGACGCCGGCGTGATGCGTGTGTCCGAAGGCGCAAATTCGCGCGCCGGACGGATGGATCATGAGCGCTTCGAAGCTCAGCTTGCGCTGCTTGTCATTGTCGAGCCGCACGCTTTCGCAGCCGGTCTCGGGATGAAGCGCGCCGTGCACGGCGATGACGCGGCCGGCGATATTGGCCTTGAGCGGCAAACCGTCGAGAAAATCGAGATCATCGTCGCTCAATTGCTCGCGCGTCCAGGCGACGGCGCGCGCCGCGGCGCTCGGGAACTTGCGCGTCGTGATCCGGCCGCAGACGGCGAGATCGTGATTGCCGGCGACGCACACGCAATCGGCGCCGCGGATCAGCGCGACGCAGGCGGCGGCGTCGTTATTATAACCCACGATATCGCCGAGGCAGACGATGCGATCGATCGCGTGCGCGGCGATGTCGTAAAATGTCGCTTCCAGCGCCTCGAGATTGGCGTGGATGTCGGAAATAAGCGCAAGCCTCATCGGCGCGTCCACTCGCGCGGTTGTGCAGGCTTTTGTCCGCCATTCCCGGGCAGCAGGCGAAAAAGCATCGAGCGCACGACCGGCATCGGGTCATGCCACGACAGCGCCGATTTCGCCTCGCAGCCGACCATCCAGGGCAACCACGTTGTCAGCGGCACGCCGGACGCGCGCGCCGCCGGCAAATCCTTCCAGGCGCGGCACCAGCGCACGCCCGCTTTGGCTTGCGTCGCCGCCGGCCGCGGTGTTCCAGTCAAATCCGCGTAGACCAGCGCCGGGATGTTGACGCCGGCAACGGCGGCCGGGTGATGCCACAGCGTGAAGCGGGGATTGATCTCCAACAGATGCAGCGCGCCCGCCTGGTCGCGCTTGAAATCGAGCTTGGCGACGCCGGTCAGCCCGAGCCGCTCGACGATATCGCGGCCCTGCCGTTGCACGTCCGCCGCAGCGGTGATCTCGAGCGCCGTGGTGTGGCCGTACGACACAGGAAAAGTACGAATCTTGCGGCCGGTGAACTCGCCGGCGATGCTGCCGGCCTGGTCGACGTAGCAGTGATAGCTTTCGATTTGCGCTTCGGCGCCGGGGATCAGGTGTTGCGCCAGGAGATCGACGCCGGCATCGAGCAATTGCGGCCACAATGCCCGCAACGCATCGACGTCCTTCACTTCAAGCGCCTTGCGCAATCCGAAAAGGTCGTTCCAGCGCTCCAGGCGGGTCAGCGGCTTGATGACGACGGGAAAAGCAACGTCGAGGTCGCCGGGCTCGGTGGCGACGGGATGAAAATGGCGCGCTTGCGGCACTGGCAAGCCGTGGCGCTGTGCCAAATCCTGGAACCGCGCCTTGTCGAGCAGGTCTTCGACCAGCGGGGCGTCGGCGACGACGAAGCGAAACGATTTTGCCAATCGTTCGCGATGGCGCGAGAGCAACAGAAGCTGTGCGTCTTCCTCGTAGAACAGCACCGGCTGTTCGCGTTGGGTGCCACCGAAGCGTTCAAGCGCTTCGAGCAGCGCATCGGTGTTTTGTGAAAAATCGTCCCAAGGCAGGCGCGCTCGCGCGAAGCGCGAATAAAGCGAAGGCACGCCTGGCCGCGTCACCACGGCGCAGGGAATGCCGGCCGCGGCGAGAGGTCGCAACAAATCCATGTCGCCCATGACGCAGGCGAACGCCGCTTGCGGCTGCGCGTTGCCGGCGTGGCTCTTCGGAGCCGGTTGGCGCTGCGACTCCTTTGGATGCCGCAGCATGCCGACCGTGGAACGCAGGCGCGAGACCAGCTTCCAGAGCGACGGCGTTTGCTTGACGAAGCGCTTGAGCCGGCGCCGCGCTGCCGACGCCGCGCTCACCGGCCAGCCACGCCAGGTCGCCGCCGCGCTGTGGTCGTAAAGCTTCACCGTGGTGTCGGACCATTCGGCCTTGTACGGCTCGTCGCCGATGGTGAAATCGAAGCGCCGCATGCCAAGCTTGATCGCGTGCGCGAGCAATTCGCGCAGATGCAGCGCGCCGGGCCCGAAATGCGACAGCGCGGCGTCGTCTTCGTAGCTCGCCAGCACGTGGTAGTAGCAATCGCCGAACAGTATGGCGAAATTCGCCGCCGCCCAGGTGGTGCCGACTTCGACGCGGCTGATATGAAACCGATGGCGGATTTTCGGATTAGACGCCAGATCGAGAAAGAATTCGCGCAACCCCGGCCGCAAAAAAATATCGGGAATGCCCCGGCGCGCGAAGGTGCGGTGCTTTTGATCGATCAAGGTCTCCAGCGTGTGCCGCGCGTCGTCGATCTCGGTCGCGGTGACGAAGCGGACTTCGCCGTATTCGGTCATGTGCCGGCGCTTGGCGCGGTCGCGCCGGCGCGTCGCCGACGAGCGTTTGGCGTAATAGAATTTCTCCCAGTCGTCGCCGAGTTGCGTGAGATGCGCGCCGGAAGCATTGGCGGTTACGTCGAGGGCGAGGAACGGATTGGTCTGGGTGCCGACCATTTGCGGCATCTTCTCCAGCTCGATCCAATCGTGCCGCAGCTGCGGATCGCGCTGCATTTGCTCGCGCAAGTCGCGCCAGGCGGCAAGGAAGCGCTCGGGCGCAACGCGCTGCGGGAAATCACGCGCCAACAGTGGCGCGTTGTAGTCGCACTGCTCCTGGCCGAACCAGCACAGCCGTCTGATTGCGCGCTTGCGCACGACGGCAAGCGGCAGAATGAACGCGGTCTCGCCATCCGCATAGGAGCCGACAACAATGACCGGCCGCACGCCGTCAGGCCGGCCGATGTGCCGGTGCCAGGTGGCGAGCCAGTCAAAACTCTGGAATGCGGTGCAGTCGGCGATTTCTTCAAAGCTGCGCCACTCGCTTTCGGCCGTGTCCAGATTGTCGTGAATAACGATGCCGAGATCAGGCGCAAATTCCCGCGACAGCGTCGCCAGACGCGCCACGGCCGCATGTCCGGCTGCCGCCGGCGCATCCGCAGTCCCGTACGCCTGTGCTGGTGTCGCGCGTGTCACAGTTCTCTGGACGGAATAAGTGGCCCGTTCAAAGTGATAGGTGAGAATCGCTAAGGATACATCGCCGCCGGCATGCAATAATTTGTTAAGGTAAAGCGGCCCTGAAGCGGGGTTACCTTGAAATCGCGGCCTATTCGCCGGGGAACGCGGCAAGGTTGCGCATTGCATCGCAATCGGGCCGCATCGCGGCCTAGACGCGTGCGGCGTTTGGTAACGTTGAGACCGGACGGCGTTGCGGCAAGGATCGGCGGCCCTGGAGGATGACATGAAGACGATTGTGGCGCTCGGCGTTGCCGGCCTTGGCCTCTTGACCTTGCCGGCTCCCGACGCGGGCGCCCAAGCCGGCAGCTACCCGGACAGGCCGGTGACGATCATCGCCGACGCCGCGCCCGGCTCCACGCCGGACGTGGACGCGCGTTTCGTCGCCGGGGGCTTGAGCAAAGTGTGGGGCCGGCAAGTCATCGTGATGAATCATCCGGGTGCCAACGGCAGCATCGCCGCGCGCGCCGCGACCGAAGCCGCGCCGGACGGCTACACGCTGTTCATGCCGGCGCTGTCGACCTTCGCGTCGCTGCCGTCGGTCGCGCCCAATCTGCCATTGATGCTGCCGCGCGATTTCGTCCCGATCGGCTACACGGCGGAAAATCCGATGTTCTTCGCGGTGACGCCGTCGCTCGGTGTCTCGACCTTGCCGGAATTGATCGCGCTCGCCAAAAAAGAGCCGGACAAGGTTTCGATTGCGGTGACCGGCGTCGGCCGGCTCACGCATCTGACCGGCTTGCTGTTCCAGGAGCGTGCCGGCATCAATCTCCTTCCGGTGCCATATAACGGCGGTCCGGCGGCGGCGCTCGCCGATGTCGGCAGCGGCCGCGTCGCGATGATCATCGAGGGCTATTCGGGCATCGTCGGCGCCGTCAAAGCCGGACAGGTCAAGCTGATCGCGGTGGCGTCGCCCGAGCGCTTGCCGCAATTTCCCGACGTGCCGACCGTGACCGAGACCATTCCGGGATTTGCCGCGCGCGGCTGGCAGGTGTTGGTGGCGCCGCTCGGCACGCCGGCGCCGATCATCAGCAAGATCAGCATCGACCTTGCCAAAGTGGTTAGCGATCCGGATTTCAAGCAGCGGCTCGGCAATATCGGCAGCTATTCGCGCGCCATGACGCCCGAGCAGGTCCTCGCTTTCGTGCACAAGGAGCAAGACACCTGGCTGCCGGTGCTGCAGAAGATTTCGCAGAAGTGAAAATGGATTTTCGTTTGAGCATGATCTTATCCGAAACCGGTTCCCACTTTTCGGGATCATGCTCTAGCGCCGCCGCGTCGAGAGGCCAATCAGCAAAAACACAATGGCTCCAGTGGCGGCCGCGAACCCGTGCATCTTATGAACGTGCGTCGAGCCGGCAACATAGCCCGGCAAGAATGTCGGCAATGAGCCGCCCGGCAGCACGAAATACATGATTGCGACAATGACGCAGATAATGCTCAGAACATAAGCCGCCGTTTTCATCGAATGCCTCCCCCGTCAGTCGCCCCAAAACTGTTGCCTGCGCAAGCTCATCTCCCCGCTGGCTGCGCCTGCGACCGCAACCAGGCTTGCGCAATCGTGACGTCCGCCTGCGACAGCTCATGGCCGCCCGGCAAAGTGCGATGCTCGACAATAGCACCATATTGCTGTAGCAGCGCCGCCAGTCGCGCGGCGCCTTCCGGCGACATCATCGGGTCGCTGGCGCCGGAATCGATCAAGACCGGTTTGCCGGTCAAGTCGACGGTTGGTGTTTGCGACAACGGTAGCGTCGCCCGCAGCAGAATGGCGCCGGCCAACGTTTGCGGGTGCAGCAGCAATAGTGCCGCGGCAATATTGGCGCCGTTCGAATAGCCGAGCGCGATCGGCGCCGCGATGCCGTAATGAGTTTGCGCCTGTGCGATGAAATCGGCGAGGTCCTGCGCCTGGCGGCGCACGTCATCCTCGTCGAAGCGGCCTTCGGCAAAGCGCCTGAAAAATCGCGGCATGCCGTTTTCCAGCACCTTGCCGCGCGGCGAAAGTAATGGCGCCGCGGGCGCGATCATGCGGCCGAGCGGGATGAGATCGTTCTCGTCACCGCCGGTGCCGTGCAGCAACAGCAACGGGCGCGCATCGGGCTCGGCGCCTTTTTCAAAGCGATGAATGAAGGACAGGGCCATCAGGCCGTCCGTTCCGCGGCTTGCAGGTCGGGCAGCACGGCTTCGATCTCTTTGCGCCGCGCCTCGAGAAACGGCGGCAGCTTCAAATCGTGGCCGAGCGTTTCGACCGGCTCGTCGACGGCAAAGCCCCGAGCATCGGTCGCGATCTCGAACAGAATGCCGCTCGGCTCGTGGAAATAGACCGAGCGGAAATACTGCCGGTCGAGCTGATGGGTCGGCTGCAAGCCGAGGTCCGCGGCGAGCTTTTGCGCCATCGCCGCCTGGCTCGCGTCGTCCGCGGCGCGAAACGCGATGTGATGCACCGAACCGCGGCCGAGCCGTCCGGGCAAAAAACCCTTTGCTTCGCGGATGTCGATGACGCCGCCGACCGCCTCGCTGGCGCGATAGCGGGACAGCGTTCTGTCGCGGCCGACGTCTTTGAAGCCGAGGACATCGGTCAACACCGCGGCGGTGCGCGCCGCGTCTTCGACCATCAGCGTGACGCCGTGAAAACCGCGCACCGCGTGTTCCGCGGGGATGGCGCCGGCGCTCCATGCCGGCTCGGCTTCGGCCCCGGCAACGCCGACCAGCGCCAGGCTCATGCCGTCGGAATCGGTGAACGACAGCACCGTGTCGCCAAAACGCTTTTCCGGCGCCTCATGGGTGACGCCGTTTTCGATCAATCGATGCGTCCAATAGCCGATCGCGCTTGCTGGGACGCGAAATGTCGTCTGCTGGGCCAGGCCGACGCCGCCGCGTCCCGGCGCCGCGTGCTCCCACGGAAAGAACGTGAGGATGGTGCCGGGATGACCGACCCGGTCGCCGTAATAAAGGTGATAGGTGCCGGGGTCGTCGAAGTTCACCGTCTTCTTGACGAAGCGCAGCCCGATGACGCGCGTATAGAAGTCCCAATTGCGCGCGGCCTTGCCGGAAATCGCCGTGACGTGATGGATGCCCGACATGGGTCTATCCTCCATGCGAAGAGGGAACGACGCCCGCACTGTGATATTGTTATCGGAGCACCGCAACGGAGCAAGCCCAAGAATGCAAGCAAAGAAACCAAACCCATGAAACTCGGTGTCGTCGGGACCGGCAGCGTCGGCTGCGCCATCGCGTTGGCCTCGGTCACGCGCGGCAGCGCGCGCGACATCGTGCTGGTCAATCGGACGCGCAAGACCGCGGAAGCGGTCGCCACCGATATCCGTTACGGTACGCCGCTCGGCCCAAAGGTCGACATCAGCGACGGCGACTATGATGCGCTGTCCGGCGCCGGCGTGATCCTGATCACCTCGGGCGTCAACGAGAAAACCGGCGGCGCCACCGACCGCAACGATCCGCAGGGACGGCTGAAACTCCTCGACAAGAACGCCGCGATCTATCGCGACATCGTGCCCAAAATCGTGCGCGCCGCGCCGGACGCCGTGCTCGTCGCCGTCACCGATCCGCCCGATCCGCTTGCCGATATCGCCCGCGAGGCGGCGGGGCACGAGCGCGTGCTGAGCGCGGGCACGTTCCTCGACAGCTTGCGGTTTCGCGTTCATCTCGGCAAGCATTTCGGCGTCGATCCCGCGCAGGTCGAGGCGCAGGTGATCGGCGACCACGGCACGTCGCAAGTGTTTCTGTGGTCGTCGACGCGCGTCGCCGGCGTGCCGGTCACGGCGCTATTGCGGGAGCGCCATGAGCAGCTCGACGATGTGCGCGCGCAGCTCGAGCGCGACGTCCGCTACGCCAACATCACCATCATCGAGGGGCACGATGCCAGCCAATACGGCATCGGCATCGTGTCGGCGCGCATTGCCGAAATGGTGTTGCGCGACGAGCGCGCGGCAATCCCGATCGGCAGCTACCAGCGGGCATTCGGTGTCACGCTGTCGTTGCCGAGCATTGTCGGCCGCGTCGGCGTGATTGCGGTCTTGCAGCCGGAGCTGTCGGCGGAGGAGCGCGAAGGTCTGGAAAAAAGCGCCGAGACCTTGAGGAACGCGCTCAAGCGAGTCGGGAAATAGCGCTTCGCGACGGAGTTGTCCTATGACCGCCGACCTGATTTTGCGCAACGGACCACGCTCGACCGCGCCGACCCTGCTGCGATCGCTGTTGCGATCACGGGCAATCGCAACGGCGCGGGCCAAGCCGCGCTCCGTCACAAGCTTGCCGTGAGCTGCGGCTGTGCCAACGCCTGCACCATTCATGGCCACAACCACGCGATCGCCGGGTCGAAAATACCGCCGATCGACGACCTGAAATCGTTCTGGGGCGTGCTCGGCTGCGCCTGCTGGGCTGTGTGATGTCCGATCGATGGCCGGTCAACCGCGCGCGAATTTAATGGCAATTGGTACAGCTGGGTGGACTCGAACCACCGGCCTCTTGATCCACAGTCAAGCGCTCTAACCAACTGAGCTACAGCTGCACGGGCTCGCGGTCGGCAAGCGGGCGGAACCTATGGGCAATGCTCTATTTTGGCAAGGCTGAAGGTCAAGCCGGCAAGCGCGCGCAGCAAAGCAAAAGCCCGGGCACGAACCCGGGCTTCCCCTCACCGTAACGCCTTGAAACGCGGCGAACTTAGGCGACCTTGCTGAGCGCCTTGTTCATGCCGCTCTTGATCGGCTCGGCGGTCTCGGTGGCGACCTTCTGGGCCAGCGCGCCGAGCTCTTTGCTCTGCGCCGTGAGCGCCTCGAACTGCTTGCGCGCATGCGCGCTCGACAGCTCGATCACTTCTGACAGCGACTTCGCTGTGATCAACTCGCCATAGAAATCGAATGCGGCGTTGGTGTTCACGCGGGTCGCCTCGATGACCTTGAGGCCGTAGTCGGCCGCGCCCTTGCTGGCGGTCGAATAGGTGGTCTCGAGCACGTCGGTCGCCTCTTCGGCGGCGGCCTTCATCTTCTCGTAGGTGTCCTTGGCCTGCGCGACGCCGCGCTCGGCGAATTCGCGGAAGGCGGCCGGCATCTCGACCTTCGGGATATCGAACTTGGGCATTTCGAATTTCGGCATTTCGAACGCGCCCGTCACGGGCTTGCTCGTCTTCGCTTTGGGGGCTGTGGTGGCTTCGACCATGATCGGTGTCCTTAAAATCGTGTTTGTTGCGCGAAGCTTGATGCGCCTCGCTGCTGATCCCGCGGCGGAACGTGTCCAAGCCCGGGACTTCCGTGATTTTATATAACACACTTTTGGTGCAATGCAACAGAGATTATTGCATTGCACAAATAAAATGAGGGATTGAAACTTCAGACATTTTCACGCCGACGGAGGGAATTCGGGGCGAAAACCGATGCGGCGCAATCGAGTCTGGCGCAATCAAGCCTTGGGTTTGGCAGCTTCCATCGCCATTTTGGCGGCACTTTGGCCAAGATCCTGAACCTGGGCCGAAATTGTCTGCATCTGGCGGGAGAGATACTCCGATTGCAGCCCCATGAGTTCGGCGGCGTCCTTGGCGCGCATGAGCTTTTGCGCGAAATCGAAGGTCGCCGCCACATTCTGCTCGGCATAGGTCATCGACTTCTGCGCGATCTCCTGGGCCCCGCTGCGTGCGGCTAAAGCCTGCCCTTGGAACTGTCCCATGGCCTGGTTGGCCGCCTGGAGGAAGCCGTCGAAGGCCTGGCGGGCCTGCGCGACGCTCTGCTCGGCGAAGCTGCGCATCTCGTTCGGGATGGCGAATTGCTCGAAGGGATCCTTGGCCATGGGGTGCTCCACAAAAGGGCCGGCGGCTTGATCCTACCGTAATTTCGCCTCGGACAGGCAAGGCCCAAAATGGCGCGGCCAAGCCATCGGGCGCCGCGATTAAGGTTATCCTGCCAAGGCCCGCGGCGGACGGCTTCGCGCCATGGACGCCGCGGCGCCCCCGCACTATTAAGAATTCCTTAGGCAACGAGTTCCGTCGCATGACGTTTGTAGAGTCAGAGCTCGCCCTATTGCGTGATCCGCGACTTGCGGCGCTGGCGACGAGCCCATGGCCTGCCTGGCTGTGGAGCGCCGATGCCTCGCGGCTGCTGTGGGCGAATGCGGCCGGCGCCGCGCTGTTTGGCGCCGCCGATACGCGCCAATGCGTGGCGCGCCGCTTCGACACCGACAACCCGGCGGCCGCGCAAATCATCCGCCTTGCCGCCACCTTGCCGTCGGCCGGTCCGCCGCGCCTCGAACGCTTGCGCGGCTTTGGCCTTGGCTTCGGCCGTGCGCTGACTTGCGCCTGCTCGCGCCTCGTTGTTACGGACGGCAACGCCGCGGTCCTGATCGCCGCGGCCGAGCCGGCGGGGCCGGCGCTGTCGCTCGCCGAGCGTGTCCGCCGTCTGTTCGCCGATGACGAACCGCTCGCCGCGTTCACTGCGGATGGCGCACTGGTTCACACGACCGAAGCGGCACGCGCGCAGCTTGGTGGAGCAAATTCCTTGTCTGCGCTTGGCATCCAGGCCGCCGCCGCCAAGGCGCTCGATGTCGGCAGCGCGACGGCACTCTTGCGGTTGGGGCAAAAAGTTCTCGAATCCAATCTGCAACGCATCGGCGATGGACCGTCCCGCGTGCTGGTGCTCGGCTTGCCGCAGTCGCAAGCGGCGCTGATCGAAGCAGCAGATGTAACACCGAGCGCGGCCATTGCTGCGTCCGCCACGCCCGAGGCGGCGGTGACGGCGCCGCCGTCTGCGCCACCGGTATCGCAAACCGCTTCGCCCGCCGAGCCGATCGTCGAACGGCGTCACCCGTTGCGGTTCGTCTGGCAGATGGATGCCGACGGCCGCTTCGTCGTCGGCTCCGATGAATTCATCGCGCTGGTCGGACCGAAAACCACGGCGGCGTTCGGCCGCACCTGGAGCGAGATCTCGGCCGAGCTGAAACTCGATCCCGACAATCAGATCGCGCGTGCGGTAGCGTCCCACGAGACCTGGAGCGGCATCGTCATTCCCTGGCCGGTGGATGAAACCAGCGACCGGCTGCCGGTCGAGCTTTCGGGCCTGCCGGTATTCGATCGCGACCGCAGCTTTCGCGGCTATCGCGGTTTTGGCGTCTGTCGCGACCTCGCCCGCATCAACCAGTTGGCGCGCGCGCGCCGCGAACGGCCGATCGGCTTCATGCCGGCGCCGGAAGCCGATGACACCGCGCCTGCGTCGCCGCAAAACCCTGCAGCCGCCGGAGCGGCAACGCGGCCCGAGCGCCCGGCACTGAATATCGCGCCGGCCGCCGCCAACGTGGTGCCGTTTCGCCAGGCACCGCCTGTGGAACCGAAAGCGCCGACGCTCAGTCCGGTGGAGCGCAGGGCGTTCCGCGAACTGGCGCAGGAACTGAACGCGAGGCTGCGCGGAACGCCGGAGGCGCCCCCTGCCGCCGAGCCCAGTGTCGAAGGTGCGCTGGCCGAAGCGCCGAAGCCGCCGGACCAAGCCGCCGAATCCGCTGCCGCGCTGCCGTCATCCGAGGAGCTGCTACCTGCGAATGATGCCGAGCGTCCCGCAGCGGCCGAAGCGACCGGCGCCGCCGTAGTGGCGCAACCGGCCGCCGTCATCGATCCATCGCTGCTCGATCGTCTTCCGATCGGCGTGCTGGTGTACCGGCACGACGCCTTGCTCTACGCCAATCGCCATTTCCTCGAAACGACCGGCTACGACGATCTCACGGCGCTCGGCGCCGCCGGCGGGTTGAATTCTTTGTTCGTCGAGCGCGGTGCCGATACGCTCGCGGAAAGCACCGGCACGCAGGCACTGTCGATCATGACGGGCCGCGGCGACACGGTTGCGGTCGACGCCCGGCTGTTCTCGGTGCCGTGGAACGGCGCCTCGGCGCTGGCGCTCATCGTGAGCAACGGATTGAACGTGGTCGGCCGCCGCGCCACCGAGCTGGCGCTAGCCGCCGCCGAGACCGAGCTGCGCAATGCCAAGCGCGAAACGCAAAAGTCGGCGGCGGCCAAAGCGGATTTCCTTGCCAAGATCAGCCACGAGATCCGCACGCCGCTCAACGCCATGACCGGCTTTGCCGAAGTCATGATGGCGGAGCGCTTCGGTCCGATCGGCAACGAGCGCTACCGCGACTATCTCAAGGATATCCACGGCGCCGGCGCGCATCTGGTTTCGCTGCTCAACGATTTGCTCGACCTGTCCAAGGTCGAGACCGGCAAGCTCGATCTCAGTTTCGGCAATGTCGGCGTCAACGATCTCACCCAGCAATGCGTCGGCATCATGCAGCCGCAGGCGAACCGCGCCCGCATCATCATCCGCACCTCGCTGACGCCGGCGCTGCCGCAGGTCGTCGCCGACGAGCGGTCGCTGCGCCAGATTGTGCTCAATCTGTTGGCCAACTCGATCAAATTCACCGGGCCCGGCGGTCAGGTGATCGTGTCTACCGCGGTTTCCGACAGCAGCGAGGTGGTGCTCCGCGTGCGCGATACCGGCGTCGGCATGAGCGAGAAAGACATCGAGGCGGCGCTCGAGCCGTTCCGCCAGGTGGCGACGTCCGGCAGCTGGGGCTCCGGCGGAACCGGGCTCGGTCTACCGCTGACCAAGGCGCTGGCCGAAGCCAACCGCGCCAACTTCAACATCAAAAGCGCGCCGAACGCCGGCACCCTGGTCGAAATCGCCTTTCCGCCAAGCCGCGTCGTCACCAATTAGCCGGCAAGCGGTCGGAAGCTATCCACCGGCCGTCATCCGATGGTACCGGCGCCGCGGAATCGGCTAGACTTGCCTGGTCGAGGCTTGCGCCGGGCTGGGCGGCAACCTCGGTGAGGTGTGATCATGCGCGCGATCAGAACCTTCCTGATGTCGCTCGTCGCGGCCGCCATCTTGGTTCCCGTGGCGGCACGCGCTGCCGAAGACGTCGATCTGCTCCTGGTGCTGGCGGTCGACGTATCGCGCAGCATCGACGCCGCCAAATTCCAACTGCAGCGCGAGGGCTACGCCGCCGCCGTCGCCGATCCGCATGTGCTTGAAGCCATCCGCGCCGGGCGCTCCGGCCGCATCGGCTTGACCTTCGTGGAATGGTCCGGCGTGGGCGCGCAAAAGGTGGTGATCGACTGGACGACGATCGGGGACACGGATTCTGCAAAGGGCTTCGGCGACCGCCTCTTGGAGGCGCCGCGCTCGTTCGCCGACCGCACCTCGATCTCAGGCGCCATCGAATTCGCCATGGGGCAGCTCGACAAGGCGCCCTATGAGGCGGCGCGCCGCACCATCGACGTCTCCGGCGACGGCACCAACAATGCCGGCCGCGACGTCGCCATGCTGCGCGACGAGGCGGTGGCCAAAGGCATCACGATCAACGGTCTCGTGATCCTCAGCGACAACCCGATGTCGTGGAATCCCGACCACACCAATCCGCCGGGCGGTCTCGCCAATTATTATCGCAGCAACGTGGTGGGCGGCCCGAGCGCCTTCGTCATGGTCGCGGAAAACTTCAACTCGTTTGGTCAGGCCATCATCAAAAAAATGATCGCCGAGGTGGCGCAGGCGCACGAGCCTCGGCCGCTTCGGGCCGCCGCCCGTTGAGCGCGGGCCGGCTCCGCGCCAACGCCAAGGCGACTTGGCGCCGAGGCCGTTTTTTGTTTTAAATCCGGCATTTGCGACCGATGTGCGGTGCCACCGGCCACGAAAGCGACACAGATGTCGCGCACGTTTGCAGCGTACCGACGGCCCGGTATATTTCGACAGGTTTTTAAGCAACATCGGATATGCGTCCCTTGACCGCGGCTATCGGCTTGAAACGCCTCGCCATTGCCATTGCCGCCATGGTTGCGGTGGCGTTCGTCACGCTGATTGCGTTGTCTTTTCTCATGCCCGCCGCGGCGGTGCGCGACGCGGTCGCCAAACAAATCCAGGCTGTCACCGGGCTCGATCCAATCCTGCGCGGCGATGTTTCGGTGTCGTTGTTCCCGTCCGGAACCGTGACCTTTCACAACGTGCTGCTCGGCGACGACCGCACCGGCGAGCCGGCCGTGGTCACCGATGAGCTGACCGCGCGGCTGCGTTATTTCCCGCTGCTGGCCGGACGGATCGAAATCGCCGACGTGACCTTGGTGCGGCCGACGATCACCGTCACCTTTTTGCCCGACGGGCAGTCGAACTGGTCCGGGCTGATCGAGACGCTGGCGCGCGCGCTCGCGCCCAATCCCGACCGCGCCGCGTCGTTTTCCGAGATCGGCATCAACGACGGCACCATCGTCGTTCGTGACGCCGAGAAACGTTACGTCGAGCGGCTCGACAATGTGGAGTTCCAGATCGCCTGGCCGTCGATCTCGCGCAGTTTCGGCGCCAACGGCCATCTCGTCTGGCATGGCGAACCGGTCGAGGCGAGCCTCACGCTCACCGATTTTCTCGCGGCGCTGTCGGGCCAGCGCTCCGGCGTCAAAGTGCGGCTGGCCAGCGCGCCGCTCAAGCTCGCCTTCGACGGCGCGTCGAGCGCGCAGCCGACGCTCAAGCTCGAGGGTACGCTGGGCGTCGATGCGCCGTCGCTGCGCGACGCTTTGAGCTGGACCGGCAAGAGCAAGGTGCCGTTCGGCGGCTTCGGCCGTTTCGCTTTGCGGGCGCAGAGCACGATCGGCGGCGGCGTGGTTTCGCTCGCCAACGTCAATGTCGAGCTCGACGGCAACACCGCCGAAGGCGTGCTGACGCTCTCAGCCGGGGATCATCGCATGGTCCAGGGCACGCTGGCGGCCGATACGCTTGATCTGACGCCTTATGTCACCGGAATGCGGTTACTGGCCGTCAACGAGCGCAACTGGGATCAGCTGCCGATCGCCCTCGACGGGCTTGCCGATTTGAACCTCGACCTTCGGCTCTCGGCAGCGAGCCTCAAGATCGTCAACGCGCAATTGGGCCGCACCGCGGTCGCCGCCAATATGCGCGACGGCAAGCTCGACGTCACGATTGGAGAATCGCAGGCCTTCGGCGGCGTCGTGAAAGGCGCGGTCGGGATCGCCAGCGCCAATGGCGGCGTCGAAGCGATGACGCACGTGCAATTCGTCGACGTCGATCTGGAAAGCTGTCTCGGCCAAGTGTTCGGCGTTCAGAAAGTCGCCGGCCACGGCAATCTGATGCTCAATATCGACGGCGCGGGCGATTCCGTGCTGGCCCTGACCAATACGCTCAATGGCACGGCGAGCCTCATTGCCCATAACGGCGCGCTAGTCGGCCTCAACGTCGAGCAATTGCTGCGGCGGCTGGAACGCCGGCCGCTCTCCGGCAATGGCGACTTCCGCTCCGGGCGCACGCCGTTCGACCAGCTAGTCCTGAATCTGGCGATCGATCACGGCGTGGTGGCGGTGCAGGACATGCATATCGACGGACCGACGGTGCGGCTCGCGGTTGGCGGCCAGGCGTCGGTGCCGATGCGTGATCTCGACCTTAAAGGCACCGCAACCTTGATCTCCAGCGCCACCACCAACGAGTTCGAGCTGCCCTTCGTGGTGCAGGGCCGCTGGGACGACCCGATCATGCTACCCGATCCGCAGAGCCTGATCCGCCATTCGGGGGCGGCCGCGCCCTTGCTCGATGCCGTCAAGGGCCGCACCGCGGGCGACGCGGTTCGTTCCGTGATCGACCAGCTGATGGCGGCGCCGCCGGCCGCTCCTGCCGCCGCCCCGGCCGCGGCGCCCACGCCGACCAAATAACGCGCGGGGCAGGCTTTTTCGAACGCGTTGCTTTATGATTTCCGCGCACGAATCAGCGCGGGTTTGCCGCCCGCGACGGGCGCACGATGCTCAACCGCCTCACTCGCACTCTGGTCAAGGTGCTGGTCGCTTCGCTGATCGTCGGCACGATCCTGGCGCATTTCGGCATTTCCACCACAGAGCTGATCAAGACAGCAGGGCTGTCGCCCGAGCGCATCGAGGAACTGGCCCGCGAAGGCTTTGCCTGGGCGCTGCCCAATCTGCTGCTCGGCTCGCTGGTGATCGTGCCGGTGTGGTTCCTGTTCTATTTATTCCGGCCGCCGGGCGAGAGCAGGGATTGACGGCTGCCTTTCCATTACGCCCGCGCCGGTGTTCCTCTCACCACATTGAGTTTGGCTAAAAGCGAGGCCGCGATGACGGCAAGGCCGACGACGCCGATCATGATGCTGCAGACCGCGTTCATCTCCGGCTTCACGCCGAGGCGAATCTCGGAATAGATGCGGATCGGCAAGGTCGTGGCGCCCGGGCCGGTGGTGAAGCTCGCGATCACCAGGTCGTCGAGCGACAGCGCAAAGGCAAGCATCCAGCCGGCGGCGATGGCCGGCAGGATCAGCGGCAAGGTCACGGCGCGGAACGTCCCGAGCGGCGAGGCGCCGAGATCCATCGCCGCCTCTTCGAGGTTCATATCGAAATCGACGAGCCGCGCCTGCACGATCACGGTGACGAAACACATCGCCATGGTGGTGTGCGCGATCGCAACGGTCCAGAAGCCGCGGTCGATCGCAACGGCCACAAACAACAGCAGCATGGACAGGCCGGTGATGACTTCCGGCATGACCAGCGGCGCATAGATCATCGACGCAAACAACAGCCGGCCGCGGAACCGGCCGAAACGCACCATCGCCACCGCGGCCAGCGTGCCCAAGATCGTCGCCGCGGTCGCCGAAACCAGCGCCAGACGGATGCTGATGAAGGCGGCATCGAGCAGCGGCGCGTCGTTGATGAGCTCGGCGTACCAACGGGTCGACCAGCCGCCCCAGACCGCGACCAGCTGGGAGGCGTTGAACGAGTAGATCACCAGGATCACGATCGGCAGATAAAGAAAGGCCAGGCCGAGCACGATCGACGCGAGATTGAATGCGGAGAGCTTGCGCATGGTCAGCCTCGCTCCGCGGCGCGCATGGCCTGGTGCTGGAAAATGACGATCGGCGTCACCAACAGGCCCACCAGGGCGACGGCCACGGCCGCGGCGGCCGGCCAATCCTTGTTGCCGAAAAACTCCGTCCAGATGGTCTGCCCGATCATCGGCGCCTGCGAGCCGCCGAGCAGATCGGGAATGACGAATTCGCCGACTGCGGGGATGAAGCACAACAGCGCACCGGCCAGCACGCCGGGTGCCGACAAGGGCAACGTCACCTCCCAGAAGATCTTGCCGCGCGGACAGCCGAGATCGGCCGCCGCTGCGAGCAGCGACTCGTCCAGTTTCTCGAGCGTCGCATAGAGCGGCAGCACCATGAACGGCAGATACGAGTAGACGATGCCGATATAGATGGCGGTGTCGGTTGCGAGCCAGACCGGCGGCGTGCTGACGACATGCAGGGTCAGGAGCAGCTGATTGAGCGGCCCGTCGTGCTGCAAAATGTTCATCCAGGCATAGATGCGGATCAGGAACGCCGTCCAGAACGGCAACATGACCAGCGTCATGAGGACGGCCTGGATGCGGCGCGGCGTCCGCGTGATGCCGTAGGCGATCGGGTAGCCGATGATGAGCAGGAGCAACGTGGAGAACGCAGCGATCTCAACGCTTTTCACCAAGGACAAAAGATAGAGCGGGTCGGAGCCGATGAGGCTGTAGTTGTCGAACGACAACGCGCCGAAGAACGCCGTCATGCCGTGCCAGCCCGCCAGGAGATTAAAGAGCGGCGTGTAGGGCGGTTGCGCGAGCGCCGGCTGCGATACGCTGATCCGCAGCACGATCAGGAACGGCACGAGAAAAAAGACCAGCAGCCAGGCGTATGGAATCCTGACGACGAGCTTTTCCGCAAAAGATCGTTTCGGGTTCATGGCGTGCGCGGCGGCTTCATTTGGTCAGCACGATTGCGGCTTCGGGTGCAAAGCCTATCCACGCGCGCTCGTCCCAATCGATCGGGCGCTCGGCGGCGTGGCCGGTATTGGCGATCGCCGCGGTGACGATCGCGCCGTCGGCGAGGCGCAATTTGTAGATGGTCAGCTCGCCGAGATAGCCGATATCGACGATAGTTCCAGCGGCGCAGTTTTCGGGCGGCGGCACCGGCGGCTCAAGCGTGACACGCATCTTTTCCGGCCGCACCGCGAGCCAAACCGTTGCGCCGGGCTTGGCATCGATCTTCGTGGCGACGTGCAGCGTGCCGGCGGGCGTACCTTCGACGCTCAATCCGTCTTCGCCGACGACACCTTCGAACACATTGACGTCGCCGACGAAGTCGGCAACCCAACGCGAATTCGGCTGCTCGTAGATTTCCGCGGGCCGGGCGACCTGCCGGAGCCAGCCGCGGTCCATCACGCCGATGCGGTCGGCGACGATCATGGCCTCACTCTGGTCGTGGGTGACGATGACGAAGGTGAGCCCAAGCTTCCGTTGCAGATCCATCAGCTCGAAGCGGGTCTGGTCGCGCAGCTTCTTGTCGAGCGCCGCCAGCGGCTCGTCGAGCAGCAGCACCCGCGGGCGCTTCACCAAGGCGCGCGCCAGCGCCACGCGCTGGCGCTGGCCGCCGGACAGCTCATGCGGCTTGCGCCGGCCAAAACTTTCGAGCTTCACCATGGCCAGCATGTCGGCGACGCGCTGGGCGATCTCGGTTTTGCCCAGGCCCTCCTGCTTGAGGCCGAACGCGACATTGGCCTCGACATTGAGGTGCGGGAACAGCGCGTAGTTCTGGAACATCATATTGACGGGACGGCGGTAGGGCGGCACGGCCGCGAGATCGACGCCGTCGAGCAGGATGCGGCCTCCATCCGGCCGCTCGAAGCCGGCGACCAGGCGCAACAGGGTGGTCTTGCCGCAACCTGACGGTCCGAGCAGCGCAAAGAACTCGCCCTGATAGATGTCGAGGGAAAGCTGGTCGACCGCCGCGCTGCCGCCGAAGCGCTTGCTCACATCCTCGATGCGCAACAATGGGCGCTCGGTCGGGTCCGCCCACGGCGCAAAACTACGTTTCGATCGGACGGTTGGCATCTTAACTCTAGCGGCAACAGCGCATGTCCCGACGGCGCCGTCAGGCTAGAGCATTTTCACGACGACTGGAAACGATTGTGCGAGGGCGGCTTGGCGTCGGCGGCGATCAATCGACTATCGCAACCGACGGGGTCTCGATGATGGGAGCATCGTCGAGACTTTCGGACATCAGCTTGCGCGGCTCCGGGCCGTAATAGTCGCCGAGCTGCACCAACGGCCGCGGCTGCATCATGATGGAGACCAGGCGGTCGTACAGCGCCTTCGCCGAAACCGGCTTGATCAGATATTCGTGGACTCCGAGCCGCACCGCTTCGACGACCCTCCAGCGCTCGCCGTGGCCGCTGAGCATGATGATCGGCACGTCGGGCATCGGAAACACGCCAGGCGAGCGGACGATGCGCACCAGCTCGGCGCCGCTCAGCAGCGGCATTTCCCAATCCAGGATCACCACGTCGGGGGCCATGCTGCGGATGGCGTCAAGGGCTGCGATGCCGTCATTAGCCTCGTAGATGTCCTTGATGCCGCAATTGACCAGCAAGTTGCGGATCATCTTGCGCATGTACTGGTTGTCGTCGACCACCAGCACGGTCAGCGACTGGATCTGATCGGCGATCTTCGACAGGTTTGCGGTCATAGGTTTGTATGCCGAGCGACGGATCAGACGAATACGACGTCATCGAGCGCCGGATCGATCTGCGGCTTGTAGCTCGACATTTTGCGCGGCGCAGGAACGTAGTGGTCGCCCTTCTTCACCATCTCGCGCGGATTGGCGAGGATGGACACCAGCCGCGCCAGCAGCGCCGTCGAGGACACCGGCTTGAGCAGGAACTCGTTGACGCCGAGTCGCACCGCTTCGACCACCCGCGAACGTTCGCCGTGGGCGGTGAGCATGATGATCGGCACGTCCGGATAGGGGAAGCGGCCTGGGGCGCGCACCTCGCGCACGAATTCCGGGCCGTTGGGGCTCGGCATCGACCAATCGAGAATGACCACGTCCGGATTCCAGCGGCAGATGGCCTCGAGGCCGCTGCGGCCGTCATTGGCTTCGTAGATGTCCTCGATGCCGATCACGTGCAGCAGCGAGCGCGTCACCTTGCGCATGGTGGACTCATCGTCGACGATGAGCACTTTCAGAGTTGCGAGCTGCCGCGAATACTGGCTTGCGAACGGTTGCATGAGATCCATTCGTCGGTGAGAGTGCAAATTTCCCGCCGCCAACTGATCACAATTTCCTAATGTTGACGTGAAATGGATCGGTAAAATTTGATCGATCAGTCGCTGCCGGTCTTGCGGGTGCGGATCGGCCGGCCTTCGAGGCCGGCGTCGCGCACCGCCGCATAGGGCCCAACGGGCCGCATGGTGAACGAAGACTCAACGCTGGTATAGTCGTGATAGCCGAGGCGAGCGAGCGGGCGCACTTTCACAACATCGAGCTTGCCCTCGGGCGTGAGCGCATCGTCGCGGATATGCACGCCGACGACGCGGCCGATGACGACGTGATGAACGCCGTCCAGCGTGCGCGCCGGCAGTGCGGTCGAAGAATGGAATTTGCACTCCAGATGCACCGGGGACGCCGCGACCCGCGGCGGCTTGACGATGCGCGAGCCGATCATTTCCAGGCCCGCCAGCGCCGCTTCGTCGACCTCCGGCGGCACGAATTGCGAAGTGATGTTGACCGCCTCGCGCAACGCATAGGTCGCCATGTTGACGACGAACTCACCGGTATCGGTGGCGTTCTTGACGCTGTCCTTGCGCCGGCCGGACTCGGGAAACGAGTTCGCCGAGAACATCACGTAGGGCGGATCGTAGGCGAGATTGTTGAACTGGCTGAACGGCGCCAGATTGACGATGCCGTCGCGGCTGATGGTGGAGACCCAGCCGATCGGCCGCGGCACCACGATCGATTTATAGGGGTTGAACGGCAGGCCGTGATCGTCCTTGTCCGGCTCATAGAACATCGCTGGCGATCCTTTGCATGAACTGCAGGCAAGTTTCGAATAGCGTCGCGTGCCGCACAAGTCTGCCAGAAGTTGAGCCGGCTATTCCACTTTGATATTGGCGGCCTTGACGACTTTGCCCCATTTCTCGCTGTTGTCGGCGAGGAGCTGGCCGAAGCCGGCCGGCGTCATCCTCATCGGCTCGGCGCCCAAATCGGCCAAGCGCGCGACGATGGTGGGCTCGGTGAGGGCTGCGTTGATCTCCGCGTTGAGCGTCTCGATCCGCTCCGCCGGCGTGTTCCGCGGAGCGCCGTAGCCGTACCAGCTCACGGCTTCGTAGCCGGGTAAGGTTTCGGAGACGGTCGGGACATCGGGCAGCACCGGCGTGCGCTTGGCGCCGGTCACCGCGAGCGCGCGCAACTGGCCCGAGCGGATGTAACCGATCAAGGTAGGTATCGGATTGAAGGCGATCTGGACTTGGCCGGAGAGCAGATCGGGCACGTAGCTGCTGCGATAGGGAATATGCACCATGTCGATATCGGCCATCATCTTGAAGAGCTCGCCAGAGACGTGCTGGATCGTTCCGTCGCCCGCGGAGGCCATGTTGATCTTGCCCGGATTGGCTTTGGCGTAAGCGATGAGCTCGGTGATGGTCTTGGCGGGAAGCGCCGGATTGACCGCGACCACGAGTGGCCCGTGCGAGATACCCGCGACCGGGGCGATGTCGTGGATGAAATTGAAGTTGAGATGATCGTAGAGCGACAGGTTGATCGCATTGGCGGTCGTGACGAGGAGGAGCGTGTAACCGTCCGGCGACGCTTTCGCCACGAGCTCGGTGCCGACATTGCCGGCGCTGCCGGTGCGATTCTCGACAACGAACTGCTGGCCGAGCCGTTCCGAAAGCTGCTGCGCTATCAGGCGCGCGCTGATGTCGGGCGTGACGCCGGGACCGAAGCCGACGACGACGCGCACGGGGCGCGATGGATAGGATTCGGCTTTTGCCGGCCGCGGCACGAACGGCAACGCGACAACGCCTGTTGCAAGATTTAGGAATTGCCGACGGGAAGATTTCAGGCGCGGCATGTCGGACTCCTTCACAACGGCTTGACCGATAGTTCGATCGCTGCGGCCGGCGTTCAGCGGTTTTGTTGCTCGCGCAGATTTCCTTCGACGATGCGGACCAGAAGAGTCATGAACAGCTTGCGCTCGCGCGGCGAAAGCGGCGCGAGGACATTGGTGTTGGCGATCCTGAAGGCTGGAAGCAGTTCGGCGTAAATTCTGTCGCCTTTCGCAGTGAGGCTGAGCAGGCGCGCGCGCCGGTCGGCGCCGTTCACTTGCCGCGCGACGACGCCCAATTTCACCATTTGCTCGACGATGACGCTCGCGGTGTTGCGGTCGATGTTCAGCCGTGCGGCGAGCACGTTCTGCTCGATGCCGGGCGTGCCGGTCATCTTGTTGAGATGGACCATGACGCCGAATTGCAGCGTCGTAAGGCCGAATTCGCCGAATATTGCCGAGCTTTTGGCGACGCAGATCTGGTGGAAGCGGCGCGCCGCGGCGGTCGGGATGGCGTGCCAGGCCGGAGCGGCGCCTGCGGTCTCCCGCGGCGACGTGATCGCGCGGCCGGACGAGGCGAAGACGTGCTCGCGCATGCGTGCTCCATTTGATCCTATATAAGGATAGTCCTATTATATGACTATCTGCCTGTCAAGCGGGGACGCCCTTGAAATTGCGAAATTACGCAGCCGGGGTATTCGCCATGAAACGATCGAGCACCATGCGCTGGGTGTCGTTAAAACGCAGGCCGAGCTTGGAGCGCCGCCACAGCACGTCGTCGGCGGTCCGCGCCCATTCCTTGTCCATCAGGTAGTGCACCTCGGCGGCGGTGAGATCGGCGCCGAAGCGCATGCCGAGATCGGCCGCTTCCTTCACGCTCTTGAGCACCTCGTCGACGCGCGTGCCATAGGCGGACGCGAGGCGCCGCGCATGATCGGGACTGAGGAACGGCCAGGTCCGCTGCGTGCGCGCCACCAGCGTTTCCAGTCCGTCGTAGACGAAATCGCCGCCCGGCAACGGGCTGCCCGCGGTCCACGCCCGCGTGCGCGGAAAGAAATGCGCAAGCTTCGCCATGGCGTCTTCGGCAAGCCGCCGGTAGGTCGTGATCTTGCCGCCATAGACCGTGAGTAGCGGCGCTTCGCCGGCGCGCTCGTCGAGGCTCAGCACATATTCGCGGCCGATGTCCTGGGACTTTCCCGCGCCATCATCATAGAGCGAGCGCACGCCGGCATACGCCCACACCACGTCGGCGGCGCTGAGCGCCTTGCGAAAATATTCGTTCACCACGCCGCACAGATATTCGATTTCCGCGCCGGTCGGCAGCACGGAGGCGGGGTCGCCGACGAAGGTTTGGTCGGTGGTGCCGATCAGCGTGAAGTCACGCTGGAACGGGATGGTGAACACGACGCGGCCGTCGGCGGCTTGCAGGATATAGGCGCGGTCGTGATCGTAGAGGCGGCGCACCACGATGTGGCTGCCCTTGTCCAGGCGCAGATGCGGCTTTTGCTGTTGCCGCAGCACATTCTCGGCCAGTGTCTCGACCCAGGCGCCGGCGGCATTGACCAAAACTCGCGCCGTCACTTCCTCGCGCCGGCCGCGCGCATTGAGGATCAGCCGCCAAGCGTCGCCGCGTTCGGCGCGCACGGCGCGGGTCCGCGTGCGGATGGTGGCGCCGCGTTCGGCGGCATCCACCGCGTTAAGGACGACGAGGCGCGCGTCGTCGGCGAAGCAATCGGAATATTCGAAAGCGTGATGGAAGATGCGCCGCAGCGGCGTGCCGGCCGCGTCGGTCAAAAGATCGATCTCGCGTGTGCCGGGCAAGATCCGGCGCCAGCCGATCCAATCGTAGATCAAGAGGCCGATGCGCAGCACCAGCGCCGAGCGCCGCGCCTCGTTCACCGGCAGCACGAAGCGCAGCGGCCGGATCAGGTGCGGCGCCGCGCGCAACAGCACCTCGCGCTCCCTGAGCGCCGCGCGCACCAGGCGGAATTCGTAGTGCTCGAGATAGCGCAAGCCGCCGTGGATCAGCTTCGACGACGCCGACGACGTGGCCGACGCCAAATCGTTTTGCTCGACCAGCACGACCCGCAAGCCGCGGCCGGCGGCATCGCGGGCGATGCCGGTGCCGTTGATGCCGCCGCCGATGACCGCGAGATCGAAATCAGTCACTGCCTCCCCCTCGCGCCGATGATAGAGATTTCTCGCCGACCCCGCTTGCCTGGAATGGCAGATCGGCGATGATAGGGCATGGACTTCCGTGATCGTCACATTGCCGTCAGCGGCGGAGCGGGTGCGCTCGGCACCGCCGTGGTCGAGGCTTTGGCCGGAGCCGGCGCAATCTGTCACGTGCCGTGCCTGCACGAAGCGGAGAAGCAGAGCTGCCGGCTGCAAGAGAGCAAGAACGTGCGACTCGCGGTCGCCGGCAATCTGGCCGACGAGGCGGTCGTGGCCCGCTTCTATCAAGGCATCGCGCCGCTGTGGGCCTCGATCCATATCGCAGGCGGTTTTGCCATGGCGCCGATGCGCGACACCACGGCGGCGCTGCTGCGGCAGCAGCTCGACATGAATTTTGTCAGCTGCGCGCTGTGCTGCCGCGCCGCAGTGAATGCCATGGCGGGCGCCGGCGGCCGCATCGTCAATGTTTCGGCCCGCCCCGGCCTCGAATGGCGCAGCGGCGCCGGCATGGTGGCCTATACGGCGAGCAAGGCGGCGGTTGCGGCGCTGACCGCGGCGCTTGCCGAGGAAGTCGCCAAGGATGGCATCCTGGTCAATGCGGTCGCGCCGTCGATCATGGACACGCCGGCCAATCGGCAGGCCATGCCCAAAGCCGATTATGCGCTGTGGCCAAAGGTCGAAGAGGTCGCGGCGACCATCGTATTTCTCGCTTCGCCCGACAACCGCGTCACCCGCGGCGCCATCGTGTCGGTCTACGGTAAGTCCTAATACCCAGGCCACAATCCCGGCGTCGCCAGTTCGACGAGATGGCCATCAGGATCGCGGAAGTAAATACTGATGCCGCCGCGCGGCCATGTGGTGCGGCCTTCGATCGCGACAGCGGCGTCGGCAAGGTCTTTTTCCCAGGCGGCAAGCTCGTCGGCGCCAATCGAGAACGCGATATGCACCGGGCCGCTGCCATCGTGCGGCGGGATTGTGCCGCCGGGCATGTGCACGGTTTCGAGCGACTGGCCGCGCAGGAACAGCAGCAACAAGCCGCGGCCGCCGACGTCGTAAGCGCAGAGCCGTTGGTCACGGTACACGCTGTTGAGTCCGAGCACCTGTTCGTAGAATGGGCAGGCGCGCTCGAAAGAGTCGACGTAGAGCACGGTTTCCAGAATGCCGCGCAGGGTGGGCATGGCTGACGACTCCATCGTTCGACTGCGACGGAAGCGAACCGAAAATTATCCTTCCCCTTTCTGGGGGAGGAAATTTTAGCCGGACACCGGCACGACTTCGCGCACGGGGGAATGAACCAGTCGCGTCACGGCGTTTGCGGCGACGACGGCGTGCTGCTGCGCATAGGCCTCGTGGTTCTTCTCGATATAGCCGAGATCGTAGAGATAATTCACCATCAGGCCGTAAGACTGCGCCAGCGCCCGCTCCGACGTATCGCCGGGCCAGTTGAGCCGCTCCAGCCGTGCGCCGTTGCCGAGATGGAAGCGCGCCACCGAATCGAGCGGCAGGCCGCGGCGGTCGCGGCCGCGCACATAATACCAGGCCGCGGCGCGCAACAGCGGCTCGCGCACCCGCTCGGCGATTTCCGGCACGCGCCAGCAATTGACGTCGTCGAGCGCGCCCAGCACCTCGCGATCGTCTTCGTCAATCGCGATCGAGGCCGCATTGGCGCGCTCGCGCTTGAGCCATTCGGCGAAATTCGGTGCCGGCGACAAGGTGACGAAGGTCGCGACTCTGCCGAACTCGCGCGACAGCTCTTCGACCACCTGCTTGATCAAAAAATGCCCGAAGCTGACGCCAGCAAGGCCGCGCTGGCAATTGGTGATCGAATAGAACACCGCGGTGGTCGCCCGCTCCGGGTCGAGCTCGTCGCGCTTGCCGGCCAGGATCGGCGCGATCGCCGCCGGCGTCTCGCGGGTGAGCGCCACTTCGACGAAAATCAGCGGCTCGTCGACCAGCGCCGGATGGAAGAACGCGTAGCAGCGCCGGTCCGGCGGATCGATGCGGCGGCGCAGATCGTCCCAGTCGCGGATCTCGTGCACCGCTTCGTAGCGAATGATCTTTTCCAGCACGATCGCCGGCGACGACCAGTCGATGCGGCGCAGCACCAGAAAACCGCGGTTGAACCACGACGAGAACAGATGGACGAAATCGTTGTCGATGATGCCGAGATCGTCGCGGTGATCCATGGCGTCGATCAGCTCTTCGCGCATGCGCACCAGCGCCGCGGTGCCGCCGGGCGCGAGATTGAGCCGGCGGAACAGTTCGAGCCGGCGCGGCTCGCTGGCGTGGTGCAGCTCGGCCGCGGTTTCGTCCGACGGCGCTTGCTGCCAGTCCTTAATCGTCTTCTCGATGCGGGCGCGGTCGGAGCCGAACGTGGTGGCGAGCGCCTCGAAGAAGGCGATGCGCGGCCCGATGGTCAAATCCTCGTAGCGGGCGAGGATGTCGCTGGCCAGCGCCACGCCGGACGCCTCGCCGCGGCCGGACAACAGCGCCTCGCACAGCTCCAACAGGCCGGCCGAGCGCTCGTGTGCCGGCTCGCGCCGCTGGATCAGGGCACGGCCGCGGTCGGCGATGCTCTGCAACATCTCGCTGAAAAAGGTCGTGTTCACCGAATTCTTCCCATCCACCCGGCCCGGATTAGCTAATGATCGCCGGCGGCAATGACAAGTTGGCGGTGCGCCGCACTTTAAGCCAGCCGAGTTAACGCCGGCCTGTGCGCGAAAGACGCATCTAAGGCCCAGAAAGCGGCCTTGATCGCATGGATGGCACTGTGTTCGTGTTGATGATCTTGTCAAGGATCGTAGACCGCCGAAGGCGGCGGCGCTTCGCGCCGTCCTTGACAAGATCATCAACGCGAACCACCGCTAGCCATGCGATCAAGGCCGCCACCTCGATCGCGGAAGCTTATCTTTCCATGCGCTGCGGTTGCCGACACTCCTTTTGCATTGCATCACCCCGCCTGGACAAATCCGCGCCACTGCGCCACTTAAAACGCCGTGCGGCGCATGGCCGCGCGAGGTCGGGAGCGTTTCATGCCGGGTCCGTTGGCTGGTTTGCGCGTGCTGGAGCTGGCCCGGATTCTGGCCGGTCCGTGGGCCGGCCAATTGCTCGCCGATCTCGGCGCCGACGTCATCAAGGTCGAGCGCGCCGGCTCCGGCGACGACACCCGCGCCTGGGGGCCGCCCTTCGTCGAAGCGGCCGACGGCGGCCATCTCAGCGCCGCCTATTTTCACTGCACCAATCGCGGCAAGCGCTCGGTCGAGGCCGATTTCACCACGCCCGAGGGCCAGCGCATCGTCAAGAAACTGGTGGCGCGTTCCGACGTGCTGATCGAGAATTTCAAGGTCGGCGGCTTGAAGAAATTCGGCCTCGATTACGCAAACCTTGAGGCCGACAATCCGCGCCTGATCTATTGCTCGGTGACCGGCTTCGGCCAAACCGGGCCTTCGGCGCCGCGCGCCGGCTACGATCTCATGGCGCAAGGCATCGGCGGCATCATGGGCATGACCGGCACACCCGACGGCCCGCCGATGCGGGTCGGCGTGCCGACTGCCGACGTCTTCTCCGGCGTCTACTCGGCGGTCGGCATTCTCGCCGCGCTGGCGCGGCGGGAGAAGACCGGCAAGGGCGGCTACGTCGACTGTGCGCTGGTCGATTCCACGGTCGGCACGTTGGCGTTCCAGGCGCTCAATTATCTGGTCTCCGGCGAAATTCCGGTGCGCATCGGCAATGCCCATCCCAATCTTGTGCCGTACCAGGAATTTCCGGTCGCCGACGGCAGGGTCATCATCGCCACCGGCAACGACGCGCAATTCGTCAAGCTGTGCGGCATTTTAGGCGACCCGCGACTCGCCGAGGTTAAGGCCTACAAGGACAACAAAGGACGGCTCGCGCATCGCGCCGAATTGGTCGGCAAGCTTTGCGCGCTCACCGCGCGCATGAAGCGCGAAGAAATCTTGGACAAGCTCGAAGCCGCCGGCATTCCCGCGGGCCCCATCAACGACCTGCAACAGGTCTTCGCCGACCCGCAGGTCATCCATCGCGGCATGCGGCTTGAACTGAAAAACCCCGCCGCTAAAGGCGGCACCAGCCCCGGCATCCGCACCCCGATCGTGCTCGACGGCACCCCGATGGCTTCCGACCGTCCGGCGCCGCGGTTGGGCGAGCATACCAAAGAAATTCTCAAAGAGATCGGCGAAGGGTGATCCATCTTTCACCTCCCCTTGCAGGGGGGGAGGTTCGCGAGCGAAGCTCGCGGGTAGGGGCAGACGGAGCCACCGGCGCACAATATTCTGCTTCATCATTATCGCACGGCCGCACCACGCGCACCTTCGGTGCGCGACCCTCCCCCTGCAGGGGAGGGTTCAGCAGGCAGGTTGCTGCTAAAAATTGGGCTCGGGGAGGGTTATATTGGGAACCCAACTGGCCGGGAGAGTTCTTGATGCTTGACCGCAACCCCACTGGCAAAGGCGCCGCAATTGCTCTGCTCGTATTCGTGGCTTGCAGCGGTGCGGCCGCGGCGCAAGGCTCTCCACCTCCCGCCGTCACTGTAAGCCCTGTGGCAAGCCGCCAAGTGACCGACACCGGCAGTGGCTTCATCGGTCGCGTCGTGGCCATCGATAAAGTCGACGTCGTCGCGCGGGTCGCGGGCTTCATCGAGCAGCGCAACTTCACCGAAGGCCAACAGGTCAAGACCGGCGACCTGCTCTTTCGTATCGAGCAGGATACCTACAAGGCGGCGGTCGACCAGCAGGCCGCCAATCTCGCCAAGGCGAAGGCCACGGAAGTCAACGCCAATCTGCAGCTGCAACGCAGCCAGGTGCTCGTAAAAAGCCAAAACGTTCCGCAAGCGACGGTCGATCAACTTGAAGCCGCCGAGCAGGCCGCCCAGGCTGACGTGTTGCAAGGACAGGCGTTACTCGAGCAGGCGCAGGTCAATCTGCGCTACACGGAAATTCACTCGCCGATCGACGGCCGCATCGGACTTGCCAATCTCACCGTCGGCAATCTGGTCGGCCCGTCGTCGGGACGGCTGGCGACCATTGTCAGCCAGGATCCGATCTACGTGACTTTCCAGGCGAGCGAAGCCGATGTCATCGAATACAGGCACCGTGTGGCCGCGTCGGCCGACAAGAACCCGCACGTGACCATTCACATCAAGCTGCCCGACGGCACCATCTACCCGCATCCCGGCCTGACGAACTTCCTCGATGTCCAGGTCGAGGCCGACACCGACACCGTCGTGGTGCGCGCGCAGCTGCCGAATCCGGACGGGTTGTTGATTCCCGGCGGCATCGTCGGCGTCATCGTCGAACGCGAAGCGCCGCACCCGTCGCTGGTCGTTCCGCAATCCGCTGTCCAGCTCGACCAGGCCGGACGCTATGTCATGGTGGTCGACGACGCGAAAAAAGTCGAGCTGCGGCGCATCACCACCGGCAGCGAGCAGGGCCCGGACATCGTCGTGACCAACGGCCTCAAGGAAGGAGAGCTCGTCATCGTCGACGGGATTCAGAAGGTCCATCCCGGACAAGTCGTGGCGACGACTGTCGCGCCGGGACATTGACGGCGATGTTTTCCGCCATATTCATCGACCGGCCGAGGTTCGCTGTCGTCATCGCCATCGTCATCACGCTGGCCGGCGCGATCGCCATCACGTCGATCCCGATCGCGCAGTTCCCGGATATCGTGCCGCCGCAGGTCACGCTCACCGCCAATTATCCAGGCGCCGATGCCGAAGTCGTCGACGCGACCGTGGCGCAACCGATCGAGGAGCAGATCAACGGCGTCGACAACGCGATCTATTACCAGTCCGCCAGCGGCTCCGACGGCAGCTATACGTTGAACGTGACCTTCGCGCTGGGCACCGATCCGGACATCGATACCGTCAACGTGCAGAACCGCTCGAGCCTCGCCACGCCGCAGCTTCCCGACGAGGTGTCGCGCGCCGGTATCACGGTCCGCAAGAAATCCGCAGCCCTGCTTCAGGTCATCAATATTTATTCGCCGAAAAACACTTTCGACGCCGTTTATTTGAGCAATTACGCGACCATCAATGTCATCGACACGCTGGCGCGGATCAAGGGCGTCGGCCAGGTTACCTTGTTCGGGCCGCTGGATTATTCGCTGCGGATTTGGCTCGATCCCGATCGACTGACCGAGCTCAATCTGACGCCGAACGACGTCATTACCGCCGTGCAGAACCAGAACGTTCAGGCGGCACTCGGCCGTATTGGCGCGGCGCCGACCGCAAGCCAGCAGCAGCTTCAGATCAACATCAAGACCAAGGGCAGGCTGACGCGGCCCGAGGAGTTCGCCGGCATCATTCTGCGCGCCAATCCCGATGGCTCGGTGATTAGGGTCGACGACGTGGCGCGCGTCGAAATGGGCGCGCGATCGCAAGATCGTTACAGCCGCTACAACGGCGCACCCGCCGCCGCGATCGGCATCTACCAGTCGCCAGGCTCCAACGCAGTCGATGTGGCGAAGCAAGTGCGCGACACCATGAATACGCTGGCGACGCGCTTCCCGGCCGATCTCACCTATAACGTATTTTTTGATTCAACCGTATTCGTGACCTCGACCATCGTCGAAGTGGTGCGCACTCTTGTCATCGCCATCATTCTCGTCGGCATCGTGGTGTTCCTGTTTCTCGGCAGGGTGCGGACCACACTGATCCCATTGGTTGCGGTGCCGGTGTCCATCATCGGCACCTTCGCCGTGCTGCTCATCATCGGCTATTCGGCCAACACGGTCTCCCTGCTGGCGCTGGTGCTCGCCATCGGCATCGTCGTCGACGACGCCATCGTCGTGGTCGAGAATATCGAGCGGGTCATCGACGAGGAGCCGGAACTCAGCGTGCCGGAAGCCTGTAAAAAGGCGATGGCCGAGATCACCGGCCCGATCCTGGCGATCACCTTCGTCCTGCTGTCCGTCTTCGTTCCAGTGGCTTTCATTCCCGGCATCAGCGGCCAGCTGTTCCGCCAGTTCGCGGTCGCCGTGTCGGTTGCCATGCTGATCTCCGCGCTCAACGCGCTGACCTTGAGTCCGGCGCTGTGCGCCGTGCTGCTCAAGCGCGGCGAGCGCAGCGGTGGCCCGATGCGCTACGTGCTAGGCGGCATCGACAAGGTTCGCGGCGGCTACGTGGCTACGGTGCGCCGGCTGGCGCGAGTGTCGGTGATCAGCGTCGTGGTCGTTGCCGGCGTGGTGGTGGCCTCCGTGCTGCTGTTCCGCGTCACGCCGCAGAGTTTTCTGCCGGACGAAGACCAGGGCGCGATCTTCGCCGCTTTGCGTTTGCCGGAAGGCGCTTCCGTCAACCGCACCGAGGCCGTGGTCAAGCAGGTCGAAGACATCGTCAGGCCGATCCCCGGCGTTGAAGGCGTGCTGTCGGTGGTCGGATTGAATTTCATCGACTACGTTGCGTCGTCGAACCAGGCGTTTTTCGTCATTCGGCTCAAGCCCTACGAGGTGCGCACCGATCCGGCGCAGAGTGCCAACGCGATCATCGCGCGGCTGCGGCCGCAATTGGCGGCGATCGAGGGCGCCATCGCCTTTCCGTTCAACCTGCCGCCGATCCTCGGTTTGGGCAACACCGGCGGCTTCCAATACGTCTTGGAGGCCCTGCAGGGCCAGTCGCCCACCGACGTCGCGGCGGTGCTTCGCGGCTTGACCGTCGCGGCCAACAGCCGGCCTGAGCTCGCCGCGGTGTTCAGCACCTATGGCGCCGACACGCCGCAAATCTATCTCGACATCGATCGCGACAAGGCCCAGGTCCTCGGCGTCAAGATCAGCGATATTTTCAATGCCCTGCAGTCGACGCTGGGCAGTTTCTACGTCAACGACTTCAACGTTTTCGGCCGAACCTGGCAGGTCAATATCCAGGCCGACACGCCGTTTCGCCAGCGCCAGGACGATATCGAGCGCATCTATGTGCGCAACGCCAAGGGCGGCATGGTGCCGATTCGCGCGCTGGCCCAGGCCAAGCTCGTGCAAGGGCCGCAGACCGTGGTGCGCTATAATGGCTACCGCGGCGCCGTGGTGAACGGCGCGCCAAAACCTCCCTATAGTTCGAGCCAGGCGCTCGCCGCGATGGAGAGCATATCGGCGACGACGCTGCCACCCGGTTACAGCTACGAATGGACCGGGACGGCGTTCCAGGAGAAGGCCGCAGCCGGACGAACCGGGATCGTGCTCGGCGTGGCCATTCTGTTCGCTTATCTGTTCCTGGTGGCGCTCTACGAGAGCTGGAACATACCGGTCCCCGCTTTGCTGTCGGTCAGCGTCGGCATCCTCGGCGCGCTCGCCGCGGTGGCGATCGCCGGGCTGAGCTTCGACGTCTACGCGCAAATCGGTCTCGTCTCGCTCATCGCGCTGGCTGCCAAGAACGGGATATTGATCGTCGCCTTCGCGGTGGAACAGCGCCGTCTCGGCAAGGACGCCTACGCGGCCGCCATCGAAGCGGCGTCATTGCGATTCCGTCCCGTCATGATGACGAGCGTTGCCTTCATCTTCGGGCTGTTTCCGCTGGTGGTCGCCAAAGGCGCCGGCGCGGCCACGCGGCATGCCGTGGGCACGCCGGTGTTCGGCGGCATGATTGCAGCGGCCATTTTCGGAATCTTTCTGATTCCTCTGCTCTTCATCGTCTCGGAACGTCTGCGTCGATGGAATAGATCGCCGTAAGCGTACCGGCGTGCCGATATGCAAACCGGCTTCGAAATCTGTAAGGCAATGCATAACGCTGCAATTTATCTCGGTTATAACAAATAATTTTCTCTCGTCCCGCTGGTAGATTACGCTCTCCTTAGCCGCCGCTTATTCGCCCGCACCCGCTTCCCGTAAACGCCCAAAACTTTCTTCGCGACACGATGATGGTTGCCGCCTTTCATCGCCGCGGCGGCCGCCGCGGCTTGCGCCTCGCCGAGCGCCGCCACTTTCTCGGTCACCATGCGGCGCGCTTCGGTTTGGCTGTGCGCGGGCTGCGTCGTCATGCGCATGACGCGAAGCGCCATGACGCCTTGCGCCTCCCAGCCGAGCCTTGCCGCCTGAACTGATAGCGCGCACCAGTCATTCCACATCTGCATCGGATTCGACATCTGTTTTCCCTGAAGGAAGCCCGGCAAATGTGAAAGCTGGGTCGCCAAGAGAACGGCTGCATCGACGACTTTGTTCCGGCAGCGGCGGCGCAAGCCGGCCGGATATCATCCGGCAGGGCGTCCGTCGGGAATCCGCAGCAAGAACTCGGTGCCTGGCGTGTGCCGGCGGATCTGCAAATCCGCTTTCACTTGGGACGACAGTGCGGTTACCAGGCGCATGCCCAACCGCTTGCCTGATTTGATATCGAAATCCGCCGGCAGCCCAATGCCTCGATCGCGGACCGAGATGGAGATGCCGCCGTCGGATCGTGACACCTCGACCCACACCTCGCAGGCCCCGTCGGGGTAAGCGTATTTGGCGCTGTTCGTGATCAGCTCGTTGACCAGGAGCGCGACGGGAATCGCGGTATCGGTGGCGCAATTGATGTCGGCTGCGGCCGAAAAGTCGATCCGGCAGCGCGGCATCGCCTTGCCGAGATCGTTGCAGATGTCGCCCAGATAGGCGCCGAGATCGACCGTGTCGATTTTCTCGCTGCCGTAGAGGCGCTGATGGGCGCGTGCGACCGCGGCAATGCGGGTCGATGCATCGCGCAGCGCGTGCTGGACTTCCGGGTTTTGGCTCGCCGTGGTCTGAAGATGCAGCATGCTGGCGACGATCTGCAGACTGTTATTGATCCGGTGATTGACCTCTTTCGCCAACAGCTGATGACGCTCGATGGCGGCGGTGAGGCTCCGCTCCGCGCGTTGCCGGTAAATGGCCATGCCCAGAATGTTCGCCGCGCCTTGCAAAAAGGATATGTCGTTGGCGGAGAACTCGCCTTCGGAGCGGCTGTCGACTTCGAGGACGCCAAAAGGCTCGCCGTCGCCCTGGAGGATCACATTCATGGCGCGGCGGATGCCATGTTCCAGCAGCAGCTCCGGCGTGCGGAAGCGCTCTTCGTTTTCGAGATGATTGGAGATGACCGCCTTGCCGGTGCGTAATGCATAGCCGGCGGGTGACGCCACGTCGGCACCAACGGTCGCGGTTCCAACGACGCCCGGGTCCCAACCGATGCCGGCGCGCACGAGGAAACGGGCCTCGGAGGGCATGAATTCCAAAACCTTGGCGAATTCCGCATTCAGCCCTTCGGCCGTCAGCCGGGCGGTCAAATCGAGCAATTCCGGAAAAGGCGTGCCTTGCAGGGCTTTCACGCCAAGTTCCGCCAAAATCTCCTGCTGCCGGACCCGCTGGCGCAGCGTTGCCGCCGTCAATTCCTCGGCAGGCTGCCCATCTGGAGACGGTTCGGCCACAAACTCGGAGGTTTTGGGATGAAAAGAGACTATGCCAGCCATTGTCCTACTTTCAAGAGTAAGAGCGGTCGGACCGGCTGACCCAGCCAGCGTGGGCACTCATGGGAGTGTTGCACATGGGCGCATTGCAGGCGCGGGCGTCATGTATTCACCGGAGGCTTGGATTTAAAGGTAATGGTGCGACTGCGACGAAGTCGCGCTGTACCAGCCAAGATTTGGCGTGTCAGAACGCCCAGGCTCGCAACGCGTCCTTGATCTCGCTTGGGTCGTACGGTTTTGCAAAGAAGCGGCCGCCTGCCGGAAGATCCTGTTCCGCTACCGTTTCACGCCCCGAAGTCACAATGATCTTGATCGGCGGCCACCGGTTGCGGACCGCGTGCGCGAGCTTGAGACCATCCATCGAGCCTGGCATGTGAATGTCGGTAAAGACCACGCGGATGTCCCTGCGGCTCTCCAGGATGCGTATGGCTTCGTCGGCGTTGGCGGCTTCGATCACCTCGAAGCCCGCACCTTCAACCGTTTCGACGGCACAAAGCCGGACCAGCGGTTCATCTTCCACGATGAGAACGGCCGGAGGTTTCGCGCGGGAGCCCGATACCATTCGTTGCCTCTAATGTCTTTTTACACAACGCCCTGAGAGGCACTTGTCAGTTCAGGCCAACGTTTCGGCACTGGAAGCCGTTCCATAGAATTGTCGCGATAGGGTATATCCATGACCCCGCCTTTCACCTCCCGCTCCAGCAACCGAAAAAGCCCATGGCCCGCGTCTCCTACATCGAAGAAAACGACCACCCCGAGCTCGCCGAGCTGATCGGCAAAATCCGCGCCGGACGGCGTGGCGCGCTGATCAATGTCTATAGGCTCCTCCTGCATTCGCCGTCGCTTGCCGCCATCTGGCTCGACTTCGTCAGCGCGGCGCGGTTCAAGGTCGAGCTTGACGGGCGGCTGCGCGAGATCGTCATCGTCCGCGTCGCCCATCTCAACCGCACCGCTTATGTGTTCAAGCAGCACGTGCCGCAGCTCTCAGCCCCCGAAGGTTTGAGCGATGCGGAATGCGATGCGCTCACCGATTGGCGCAACGCGAAAGCATTCAGCGCGCGTGAGCGCGCGGCGCTGGCCTATGCCGACGCCATGACCCGCGACATCGCCGTGCCCGACGACGTGTTCGAAGGTTTGCGGCCGCATTTCAACGAGCGGCAGATCGTCGAGCTGAGCGTGCTGATCGGGCTCTACAACATGCACACCCGCGTGTTCACGGCGCTCGGCATCGATCCCGAACCGCATCACAAGTGAGGAATGTTGTTGGATCGGCGCGCGCTCGCGGATTCCCTCCCCCGCTTGCGGGGGAGGGTAGGGCGGGGGCCTGCGGCAGTAAGGCTTGCCCAGGTGGTGAAGACTTACCCCCTCTGCCGTCGCTTCCACCTACGCGCTCCGTGCTTCGGTGGACTCGAACCCTCCGTAGCTCGCAAAGCGAGCGTAGGAGGGTCGCTCGGCATCTCTCCCGCAAGCGGGGGAGAAAGTTTTAGCCGACCGCCGCTTGCGGCTTTGGCGCTTCGGCCCGCTGCGCCTCGCGCAGCGCGCGGTCGAGGGCGGCGATGTCGTAGGGCTTTTGCAGCACGGCGAACCCCTGGCGCACGGCATCCTGGGCGCTCGAACTGTAACCCGTGGTCAGCAGCACGACGATGTGCGGAAACCGCCGGCGGATGGCGTCCGCCAGTTCGAGGCCGTTCATGCCGCCGGGCATCAATATGTCGGAGAACACCAGGCCGATGTCGCGCTCGCGCTCGACGAGATCGAGGCCGGCTTGCGCACTCGCCGCCTCCCGGACCGTGTAGCCAAGCTCTTCGAAATAGGCTTTGCCGACCTCGGCGACCTCCGCATTGTCTTCGACCAGGAGCACGGTGCCGGCATGTTTCTTGGCGCTGACGGTCGCGGACGGCTCGTGCGGCAGCGCCGGCGTTTCCCACGTCCGCGGCAGAAACATCGTCACGACGGTGCCACGCCGCGCCGAGCTGGCGATGGCCGCGGCGCCGCCCGACTGATGGGCGAAGCCGTAAACCTGACTGAGCCCCAGCCCAGTGCCCTTGCCGACGTCCTTGGTGGTGAAGAACGGCTCGAACACCCGCGGCAGCACGTCGGCCGGAATGCCCGATCCGGTGTCGGCGACGCGGATGGCGACGAAGTCGCCCGCAAGGCCTTCTTCGCTCGCCTTGCCGCGCAGCACGACGGGCTTTGCAGTGATGGTCAGCGTGCCGCCGGACGGCATGGCGTCGCGGGCATTGACCGCGAGATTGAGCAGCGCGAGCTCTAATTCGCTCGGATCGACCTTCACGGTGCACGGCCGCCGCGGTACGCCGACGCGGATGTCGATGTCGCCGCGCAACGAGCGGCTGAGCATGTCCTTGATCTCCGGCAGCCGCTCGGCGAGATCGATGACGCTCGGCTGCAGGGTCTGCCGGCGCGAGAATGTCAGCAGTTGCCGGGTCAGGCTCTCGCCGCGCTGCGTCGCCGTCGCGATCGCGTCGAGCAAGTGGGTCTGCTTCTCGTCCTTGATGTGGCGGCGCAGCCGCTGCACGCTGCCGCTGACGATCATGAGCAGATTGTTGAAGTCGTGGGCGACGCCGCCGGTCAATTGGCCGATGGCCTGGAGCTGCTGCGCCTGGTGCAACGCGCCTTCCGCCATTTCGCGGCGTTCGGCCTCGTCGTGCAGGTGCTGGGTGCGGCGTAGCGCGAACCACAGCACGGCGAACAGCAGGAGCGTCGCCGGCAAGCCGAAGATCAGGTGGGTGCCTATGGCCGTCAACCATTCGTGGTTGATCGCTGCGATGCTGGTGCCGGCCAGCGCATAAACCGGGTAGCCGGCAAGCTTGCGAAAGCCGATGCGCCGAGGCACGCCGTCGACCTCGGAATTGACAGTGAACGTCTCGTGGGTGACGCCGTGGTCGATGGCCGAGCGCAGCCCGCTGGTCGGGCTCAATTTTTGCACGCGGTTGTTGCGGGACGGATAGCGCGCCAGGATGGCGCCGTCATCGCGGACCAGGGCGTAAAAGCTGCCGCGGGTCTGGCCGATCAAGGTATAAAAATCCTCGAAATATTTCGGCCGCACCGCCACCGCGATCACGCCCTTGAAAGTCTTGTTCGACGATTCCAGACGGCGCGACAAGTCGAAGAAATCCCTGCCGACGCTTGCCAGGTTCGGCGTGCGCACGTCGCTCACATAGGTGCCGGCGTCCTTGTCGGCTTGCGCCTTGAAGTAATCGCGGTCGGCGAAATTGACGTCGGTCTTGACGGATTCGAGCGTGCTGGAAGCGAGCGGCCGGCCGTCGCGGCCGATCAGGACGATGGCCTGCAGCTGCGGCATCACGTCGGCGATCTGCGCCAGGCGAGGATGCAGGCGCGGCTGGGCCGCGCGAATTTCGTCGTCGGACATGCCGCGCACGACCTCGTCGACCTCCGCAAACGTGCGGTCGACGGTCTCGAACACTTTGAGCGCCTGTTCCTGCTGCACATCGAGCGAGCGCTCGATGCGCTCGTCGGCTGAGGCATGAATGTCGCGATAGCTGACCCACGACGCATAGCCGTACAGCGCCGCCGGCAGGACCAGCGACGCAACCATCATCAGTTTCAGCAGACGAACTGCCGATTCCCGTGCCGTGTTCATCGATTGCGAAGTATGCGACCGTTATGCCGCCAGTTTTCCATATTTCTCAGGCGCAAACGAGGCAGCGTGAGCCTTCGATAGTTGCAAATTCGTGACCGGTTCGTGACCGGAATGGCCAGGCGTCACTCTTGACTGTACGAAATCGGCCGCATTTGAACTGATTTGGTTTGGAACCTACGCCTCTACGCCACAGCTGTCGGCGCCAGCGCCTCGATATCGGTGACCACGTCGATGATGGCGGGACGATTTGCCGCGAGCGCCTGGGCCAATGCCGCCGGAAACGCCGACGGTTCCTCGACGCGGATGCCGAGCGCGCCCACGTCCTCGGCGAGGCGGGCGAAGTTGACCTTGCTGAAGGTCCACAATTCGCGTGCTTTCGGTGTTTGCTGGCCGCCATAGACGCGGTCAAAGCCGCGCTTTGACTGATTGCCGCCGCCATTGTTGTTGACCACGGTCACCGCGTTGATGTTCCAGCGCACCGCGGTTTCGATCTCGGCGATGTGATACCAAAAGCCGGCGTCACCGGTGAAGGTGACCACCGGCCGCTCCGGGCAGCCGCATTTGGCGCCCAAGCCGGCGGGAAACGCCCAGCCGAGATGGCCGGCGCTGCGCATATAGCTTTGATGCGGCGACCTGAGATCGAACATGCCGCCCATCCACATGCCGGCATGGCCGGTATCGACCACCACGATGGCGTCGTCAGGCACGTGCTGCGTCAACTCGCTGCACAGCCGTTCCGGCCGCATCGGCACCGCGTCGGATGCAAGCGCGGCTTTGTATTTTTGCCGCCACTCCGCGCACAGGCCTTGCGCTTCCGCCACCCAGCTCTTGCGTTTCGCCGCGCTGCCGCGGTCGGCGATTTTGAGCATGCGCTCAAGCGTCACCTTGGCGTCACCGTTGACGCCTGCTGCGAGCGGGTAATTGCGACCGAGCGCTTCCGGGTCGATGTCGATCTGGATCGCCGGCGTGCCGATTTTCGGCACTGCCCAAAAATGAGTCGTCATGCCGCCGGTTTCGCTGCCGATGAAGCAGACCAGATCGGCGGCATTGACGACCCGATTGGCGCTCTCGCGCGAATAGGTACCGGCGACGCCGACGGAGAGCGGATGGTTGCCTGGAATCGAATCCTTGCCGTTGAGCGAGGTCGCCACCGGAATTTGCAACGCCTCGGCGAGCGCGACCAGGTCGGACGCCGCGCCCGATGCGCGCACGCCGCCACCGGCGACGATCACAGGACGGGCGGAATCTTGAAGAACTTTCAGCGCTGCGCGCACGCTGGTTTCATCAGGCTCCGGACGAAATGCCGGCACGCGGGAAAATTGCGGCTCGACCAGTGGCTCCATGTCGGCTTCCTCGGCATCGATCTGTCCTTCGTTGCCGCGGAATTGCAGATGCACGGGTCCGGGACAGCCGGTCACCGCGGTGCGGAATGCCTGCCGCACCATGTCGGGGAATCGCGCCACGTCGTCGACCGTGGCGTTGAATTTTGTCACCGGCTCGAACGCCGGCATGTCGTCGATTTCCTGATAGACCTTGCGGAATTTCGTCTTCGGCTCGCGGCCGCCGGTCATGGCGATCACGGGAGAATGGGCGAGCCAGGCGTCGCGCAGGCCGGCGGCGAGATTAAGCGCGCCAATTACCTGCGCCATGCAGATGCCCGGCTTACCCGAGGCGCGCGCATAGCCGTCCGCCATATAGGCGGCGGCCTTTTCGCCGTGCACGTGCAGCCGTTTGATCTCGGTGCGCCGCTCCATCTCGGCATAGGTGGTGCGCAGCACGGCGGGCACGTGGAAAACATGGGTGACGCCGTAGCCCTTGAGCATGTCGGCGAGGCATTGCGCCCCGGTCATTTTGCGGTTGTGGCCGATTTGCATGGACGGTCGCTTCCTCGCGTTTCTAAAATATTCCGATGTGCTGTTAGTTGTCGAACACCGCGACCGCGCGGATCGGCGAGCCGGTGCCTTCGCGCCATTTCAGCGGCAGGCCGATGAATTGGAATTCGCCTTGGCCGAGCAACGCTTCGAGATTGCACAGGCTCTCGATATGGGTGAAGCCGAGCTCGAGGCAGGCTTTGTGCACCAGCGAATTCACTTTGCCTTCCGGCCCCGGCCGCATCGAGTCGATGCCGAAATGCACGATACCCTGCTGCGCCAGCCACTCTGTCGCCGCGACGTTCACACCCGGATTGTCGGTCGCATAAGCCGCGGTCGGGAAGGTGCGTTCGTGATGTCCGGTGCACAGCAGCACCGTGCCCTTTTTCGGGATCGGCACGCCGGCCGCTTTCACCGCCGCTTCGAGATCGGCCGGCGTGATTTCCGCGCGCGGCTTGATGTGGCGCAGATCGACGCAGATGCCTTGCACGATGCAGTTCTCCAGCGGGTACTCGTTGATCGGCGTGCCGCTTTTGCCAAAATGCCGCGGCGCGTCGATATGGGTGCCGCCGTGATCGGGCATGGAGAAGAACATCACGCTGTTGCCCTGGACGTTGCCGGACTCGGCGAACGCCTCCTCGTGGGTCTTCCAGATGCCGTGGATGATGGGTGGCTGCCCGGGATAAGACGGCGTGCGGTGATAAAGCTCCCGGCTCAAATCGACGATCCGCATTGCGTTTCTCTCCCTTGCCGGCCCGGTGTTTGGCGAACACTATCCGCCCCTTAAGACTACGACAACGCCACGCCGGAGCGCTCCATGAAGACCTCGACCGACCGCATTCTGACCACGCATACCGGCAGCCTGCCGCGGCCGAAGCCGCTGATCGACCTTATTCTCCGCCGCGAGAAGGGCGAGGCGATCGCGGCGGACGCCTTCGAGGGCGAGGTGGTCAAAGCGGTCGACGACGTCGTCGCGCAGCAGGTCGCGGCCGGCATCGACGTGGTCTCGGACGGAGAGATGAGCAAGCCGTCCTATACGACCTATATCCGCCACCGGGTCACCGGCATCGAACCGGACCCACGCGCCGCCGAAAAGGGCATCGACATCATGATCGGCCGCGATCTGCTCGCGCATCCGGATTTCGGCCGGCGCGGCAACTTCAGCGCCGCGCCGTTTCCCGGCTGCGTCGGCGAGTTGCGCTACAAGGACCGTTCCGCGCTCGACCGCGATCTGGCGCATCTGAAAGCCGCGGCGGCGAAATCCAAGCCCACCGAGGTGTTCATGACCGCGCCGTCGCCGGGAATTCTGACGCGCTTCATCATCAACCTGCATTACCCGACCGAGGAGGCTTACGTCGCGGCGCTAGCCGATGTGCTCAAGGTCGAATACCGCGCCATCGTCGAGGCCGGCTTCGTGCTGCAGATCGACGCGCCCGATCTCGGCTCGGCGCGCAACAACCAGTACCGCCATCTTACCGACGACGAATTCCGCTCAAAAATCGCCGAGCGCAATATCGCGGCGCTCAACACCGCCATCGAAGGCCTGCCGGCCGACCGCATGCGGCTGCATATCTGCTGGGGCAACTACGAGGGCCCGCACACCCACGATCTGCCGGTGACCAAGATCATCGACATTGCTTTCAAAGCACGCGTGCGGGCGTTCAGCATCGAGGCTGCCAATCCGCGTCACGACCACGAATGGGAAGACCTCAAGGCGATCAAAATCCCCGACGACAAAATCCTCATTCCCGGCGTCATCGACTCGACGACGAACTTCGTCGAGCACCCGCGCCTCGTCGCGCAACGCATCGGCCGCTACGCGCAGGTGGTCGATCGCGAGCGCCTGATCGCCGGCGTCGATTGCGGTTTTGGCACCGCGGTGCGCACCGAGCCGATGGTCGCCGACTCCATCGTCTGGGCGAAGCTGAAATCGCTCAGCGAAGGCGCCGCGATGGCCAGCAAGACGTTGTGGGGATAGGCCCCGTCACGTGAAGATATGCGACACGAACACGCCGATCGCGACGCCGGCGATCGCCGCGGCGACGCCGATCGAAACCGTCTCGAACACCGTGCGGACGATGCCGCGGCCACCGATCTTGGCTCGGCCGACGCCGAGCGCGACCAGCAACAGCGTCGTGACAATCCCCGAAACGACGCGGCCTTGGGGGACTGGAAGAAAGCCGAACGGCAGGATCGGGATGGCGGCGGCGAGAAAATCGGCGATCAGCATCCATAGCGACCGCACCAGCGCGCTTTGGCTCGCGGCGGCATCGGTCGGCATGGCCAGCGCCATGGCGAAGCTGCGCAGGGCGGACGGCCGAGATTTAAGGAATTGACCGACCGTCGCTGATTCATCCCGCGCCAAGCCAACAGCTTGCAGCCGCTGCGTCACGTCTTCCAGCACCACGCTTGGATTTCTTTGCAAATCGGAATCGATGCGCAACGCCATCATCTTGGCCTGATCCTGGCTGGTTTCGACGTCGAGATAAGTGCCGGCCATCATCGAGACCGCGGCGGCAACGGCGCCCGAAGCGCCGGCGATCAGTACCGCCTTCTGATCGGTGGTCGTCGCGGCGACGCCGAATACCAGGCCGAAGATCGAGACGGTGCCGTCCTCCATGCCGAACACCACTTCGCCGGCGGAGGCCTGCAGCGACGTTTCCAGCCGTCCCCATAACGATGGTTCGTCCATGCCACTGCCTTTCAGGGAATATATGAGAAGACGTTCACTCCGCCTTGATGTGGGCGGTCTTGATCACCTTGCCCCACTTCTCGGTTTCGGCGGCGAGGAATTTGCCGAATTCGGCCGGCGTCACGATCATCGGCTCGGCGCCGAGCTTGGCATAGCGGGCTTTCATCTCGGGCGTGGAAAGCGCCTGGTTGAGCGCAGTGTTGATCTTGTCGATGACATCGGCCGGCGTGTTCGCCGGCGCGCCCAATGCGTCCCACACATAGGCCTCATAACCCGGCACGATTTCGTTCGCGGCCGGAATGTCCGGCAGCGCGTCGAGGCGCGTCGCGCTGGTCACCGCCAGCGCGCGGAGCTTGCCGGCTTTGATGAATTCGATCGATTGCGCCACCGGGCTGAACGAGGCTTGGACCTGGCCGCTCATCAGGTCGGGCAGGTAATTGGAGTGATAGGCGATGTGCACGAGATCGATGCCGGTCATCAACTTGAACAATTCGCCGCCCACGTTGGTGGCGCTGCCGGCGCCGGCCGACGCATAGTTGAGCTTGCCGGGATTGGCCTTGGCATAGGCGATGAACTCGGCGAGGGTTTTGACCGGTACCGACGGCGACACCTGTATGACGCTGGCCGAGCGCATCAGGCCGCCGACCGGCGCGAGGTCGCGCAGCAAATCGAAAGTGAGATGGCCCTCGTAGAGCGTGGCGTTGATGGCGTTGGTCGCCGTCACCGTGAGCAGCGTGTAGCCGTCGGGCGCAGCGCGCACCACCATCTCGGTGGCGATGTTGCTGTTGGCGCCCGGCCGGTTGTCGACGATGAATTGCTGCCCGAGCCGTTCCGACAGTCCCTGCGCGGCGAGGCGGGTGAAAATGTCCGGCGCGATGCCAGCCGGATAGCCGACCAGGATGCGCACCGGGCGCGTCGGATAATCGAGCGCGAGGGCGCGGCGTGTCATGGCGGGCAGCGCGGCGGCGCCCGCCATGAGACGCAAGAATTTCCGGCGCTGGGTTTTCATTGCGGCTTCAATCCTGCGAACTTGACCACCTTGCCCCATTTCTCGGTTTCCTCGACGATGAATTTGCCGAACTCCGTGGGCGACATTGCCAAGAGCGGCGCGCCGAATTCCGAAAGCCTTTCCTTGAATTTCGGGTCGGCTTGAACGGCGCCGATCGCGGCCGCGAGCTTGTCGATGACGTCCTTCGGCGTGTTCTTCGGCGCGACGACACCGCTCCAGCCGCTGGCTTCAAAACCCGGGATGGTGTCGGCGATGGTCGGCACGTCCGGCAGCTCCGCGACGCGCGCCGCGGTGGTCACGCCGAGCGCGTGGAGCTTGCCGGCCTTGATATGGCCGATGCTCGACGAAATGCCGCTGACGCCGGCCATGAGCTGGGCGCCGAGCAGGTCGGTCACCATCTGGCTCTCGCCGACATAGGGCACGTGCACGACGTCGATGCCGGCCATCATCTTGAGCAATTCGACGCACAGATAAGGCGGCGTGCCGGCCGACGGCGAGCCGACGCTGAGCTTGCCGGGATTGGCTTTGGTATAGGCGACGAACGCGGCGACGTTTTGCGCTTCGAACGACGGGTTCGCGACCAGCACCAGCGGGATGCGATTGATGGTGCCGACCGGCGCGGTGTCGCGCGCGAAGTCGTAGGGCAGGTTGGGGAACAGCGTCGTGTTCACAGTGTTCGATGCCGCGGCGAAGAACAGCGTGTAGCCGTCCGGCGCCGCGTTGACGATCGCTTCGGCGCCCAGATTGCCGCCGGCGCCGGGCTTGTTCTCGACCACGACCGTTTGACCGAGCGCGTTGCCCAGCCATTGGGCTGCGATCCGCGCGGTGATGTCGACCTGGCCGCCGGCGGGAAAGCCGACGATGAGGCGGATCGGATGCGCCGGGTAAGTCTGGGCGCGGGCGATGCGCGGCGCCAACGGCAGCGCCGCGGCGCTTGCGGCCAGGTGCAAAAAACTTCGGCGCTTCATTGTTTCCCCCGGGGCATCGGCGCACGCAACGCGCGCGGACGCGTCCATGCCGATGGCCACAATATACCACTGGCGATCGGATCGAGAGTTGGCAAAGGAGCGCACATAAGCATCGCCGCCAAAATCCGCCGGATCGCGCGAGCAGAGTTCTGGACACGGCGGCTGCGACCTGCTGCGATAGGAATCTCGCTCAGCCCAGAGGAGCTTCCCCGATGACGATCATCGATTCTCAGGTCCACGCCTATGAGGCGAACACGTCGAAGCGGCCCTGGCACACTGTGCCAAACTGGCCCCCTCACGTTACGGGCGATGAGATGGTGGAGGCGATGGCCAAGGTCGGCGTCGACGGCGCGATCTTCATCTCCGCCTTTTCCATGTACCGCTACGACGCCAGCTATGCGGTGGAGGTGCAACGCGCCCATCCCGGCAAGTTCGGCATCGTCAAGCCGGTCGACCCGGACGATCCGGCGGTGGCCGATGTCATCGCCGACTGGAAGAAGACGCCGGGCGCGGTCGGCATCCGCATCATGCTGACGAAGGAGGCCAAGCGCGATCCAAACGACCCCGGCCTCGACCGCATCCTCCGTGCCGCCGTTCGCTACGACATTCCGGTCAACATTTTGTGCTGGGGCAACCTGGACGACGGCACGGCGCTGATCGATCGCCACCCCGACGCGCGATTCATCATCGACCATCTGGGCATTCTGCAGCCGCGCACGCCGCCCGCCCCGGCGCAGCCCTGGGCCGACCTGCCGAAGGTGCTGGAACTCGCCAAGCGTCCAAACGCGGTGATCAAGGTCAGCGGCGCCTGCACGCTGTCCCGCGAGCCGTATCCCTTTCCGGACATCTGGGACCCGCTCGCCCGCGTGTTCGAGGCCTGGGGTTTCGATCGCTGCCTGTGGGGCACGGACTGGACTCGCGCGTTCGCAGTCGTCAGCTACGAGCAGGGCGTCGTGCCCTTCCTTAAGACCGAGCGCCTGAGCGACGGCGAGCGGGCGACGTTGATGGGCGGCGCGTGCGCGAAGGCCTATGGCTGGTCGCCGAAGAAAGGTTAGGGGGCGCCCATGAACCTCCAAACGTCGCCCGCAAAGCCGACCGGCTCGCGCGAGCGCTCGCTCGACGAGGTCAAGGCCGAGTTCATGCGCCGCGCCGGGCGGCTCAATCCGTTCGAGGACATCCGCCGCGAGGACGCCGAGCGGGTGATGAATGCGCTGCAAAACCTCGACAAGGATCATTGGGCACAAGAGTGGTCGAAGATTGGGCTCGGTTACGAGGAGAAGGGCGACGCCCGCGCCAAGGCCGGCGCACCCGGCACCGAGCTTGCCGAGCTTTACATGCACGCCTTCGATGCCTGCCGCGTCGGCCGCTATCCGACGCCGAATTCGCCCGGCAAGCTCGAGGCGTATCAGCATTCGCTGCGCATGTTCCGCAAGGCGGCGCAATATTTCGACCCGCCGCTGGAAATCATCGAGCTGCCATTCGATGGCGACAAAAAACTCATCGGCTATTTGCAGCTGCCGCCCGGTGTGAAAAAGCCGCCGGTGGTGTTGCATTGGGGCGGCGTCGACGGTTGGAAAGAGGATCGCCTGCGCATCGCCAAGGCGGTGATGGACAAGAGGCTTGCCTCGCTCACCATCGACATGCCGGGCAGCGGCGAGAACCCGGTGCTCTATGGCGATCCCTTGGCCGAGCGCACATTTCTAACGTGGCTCGACGATCTGCCGCGGCGCGGCGAGATCGACGGCGCCAGCGTCGGCGTCTGGGGCGGCAGTTTCGGCGCCTATTGGGCGGCGCGGCTCGCCTACACGGCCGCCGGCCGCATCAAGGGCGCGGTGTTCCACGGCGGCAACGTCCATTACGGCTTTCAGAAGGAATGGTTGATCCCGGCCTTCACCACCGGCGGCGCGACGTATCTCTTTGGCGCACACAGCCTGCTCGAAGCGCGCGGCCGCGCCATGGGCACCAAGACGCTCGAGGAATTTCTCGAGGCCGCGCCGCGGCTCTCACTAAAAACGATGGGTCTGCTCGACAAGCCGTCGGCGCCGATCCTCGGCGTCAACGGCAAGCTCGACGACCAGGCGCCGGTCGACGACATCTATCTGCTTATGGAGCACGGCAGCCCGAAATCGGCGCGCATTTATCCGCAAGGCGCGCACATGGGCCGCACGCCCGGCGAGCCGTCGGAGCATATTACGACGACCATCGTTGAGTGGCTCAAGGCACAGTTGAAGCGATAAAGGGTGTGGTGAAGTGACTTTGCGCTCAGCGATCACCGTGAATTGATATTTTTCACCGGGGCGCAGGAACCTTTTCGGCCGCGGCTGTTGCTGGCGACCGGCGCCGAGCCGGTGCGGCTGCCGGTTCCCAGCGCCGATCTGCCCCACGTCCATACGCTGCGTTCGCTCGCCGATTGCCGCGCCATCATTGCCGAAACTAAAAGCGCGAAGCGCGCGCTTGTTGTCGGCGCGAGCTTCATCGGGCTCGAAGCGGCTGCGGCGCTGCGCAGCCGCGATATGGAGGTCCATGTCGTGGCGCCGGAAACGCGGCCGATGGAGCGCGTGCTCGGGCCGCAGCTCGGCGATTTCATTCGCGCCTTGCATGAGGAGCACGGCGTCGTCTTTCATCTCGGTGAAACCGTGTCCGCGTTCGACGGCCGCCGCGCCACGCTCAAGGGCGGCGGTACGCTCGAAACCGATGTGGTGGTCGTTGGCGTCGGCGTGCGGCCGCGTCTGGCCCTCGCCGAACAGGCGGGCCTGACGATGGACCGCGGTGTCGTTGTCGATGCTTATCTGCGCACCAGCGTTCCCGACATTTATGCCGCGGGCGACATTGCGCGCTGGCCCGATCCGCATTCGGGCGCAGCCATCCGTGTCGAACACTGGGTCGTGGCCGAACGCCAGGGCCAGACCGCGGCGCGCAACATGCTCGGTGCGGATGAGCGGTTCGACGCCGTGCCGTTCTTCTGGAGCCAGCATTACGACGTACCGATCAACTATGTCGGCCACGCCGAGCAATGGGACGAGATCGCGATCGACGGTTCCGTCGCGGCCAAGGACTGTGTCGTCCGCTACAAATCCAAGGGGCGCGTGCTCGCGGTCGCCTCGATCTACCGCGACCTCGACAGCCTCAAAGCCGAACTCGCCATGGAGCAGGCTCTCTCACCGTAGTTGAACCTGGATCGGAAGTGCGTCCCGAGCGCCAGACAGGTTCTGCACTCGGTAGAGCTCCGGTCGCCGGCTTATCGCCCGCGACCGGTGAGCCACTTCTTCAGCGGTTAGAATTCACCGTTTCGGTAGAAATCGCCTTGCGCTTGCCCTTGCTCGCGCCATTGGCGAACCTGGGCGTGATTGGAACTATAGCCCGGGGCATAGGCGTAGAGGCCGCCGCCATAAGGCGAGGGATAACCGGCGGCCACCCGGCTCGCGGCTGAGCCGGTCGTATAGTCGCTTTGCGCCATTGCGGCGGCCGGCATCGCGATGCCCATTGCCGCAACGACGGCAATCAGGGCGAGCTTGGTCTTGATCATGGTCGTTCTCCTGCGTTTCACAGCAAACCAAAGGCAGACGCCACGCTGGTCGATGATCAGGAGACGCCACGCTGTTTGCTGAGCGGAAGATGTGTGCAGTGCACAAGATCGCCAATAAGATATTCTTAATCACTGTGTTCGCGAAAATTGAATAATCGTCGTTGCCGGACAAACTGTTCGGAAAAATTTTGTTCAAGAAGGAATCACGGATACGTGTTTTGGTGTGAATGTTGTACTCGGCACGAATGAGGCGAACATATTCGAAAATATGTGACGGCGAACACACGGTGGTTCGCGGGTTGTCGCGCGGCCAATTTCGCGCCTTGGCCGGTGGGCTTGACCTGCCGGATCGATTACAGAAAGGATACAAGGGTCGCCAGCCTCGCATCGCCGATTGTTGCAGGTCGCGATCGGGGTTTTGGCGATGGACGAGCGGACGGGCGTAAAAGGACAAGGCAGATTGGCGGCGGCAACGCGGCATCTTGCCGACCAAGCGCTCGACGGCCTGATTGCCGCCAGCAACGGCCTCAATAATTTTCTGGAGTCCAACGCCGTCTATGTTTTCAGTGGCGTGCGTCCGATCGGCGAAAGCGCCGTCGTGCTCGACCGCGACGGCAGATCGACATTGATCGTGACTCCGGCCTGGGACGAGGCGCGCGCCGCCGCGGCGTCGTCAACCGATCGTACCATCGGTACCGACGATCTCGCCGCCACGCTCAAGAGCGTGGCCGGGACGCATCGCTTGGATCTGTCGCGGACGGTTGCGGTCGGGCTGTCTTTGCTCGGCGCAGCGCTGGTCGATCGCATCGCGTCGGCGCTCGGCGCCTTGCCGCAAGCCGCCGACGAATTGGCGCGCGATCTTGCGCGTCTGCGCACGCCCGACGAACTTGCAGCCGCGGAGCGCGCCACCTGGATCGCCGAGCGCGGCTACGAGCGGCTCATGGAATACGCGCGGCCCGGCATCCGCGAGTTCGAGCTCGCCGCCGAGCTCTACTGCTTCATGAAAAAACTCGGCGCCGAGGATAATTTCTTGCTGATGAGCGCGTCGCAGCACAATCACGCCGTCCGCGCCGCCGGCGAACGCGTGCTCGACGTCGGCGACATTATTCTGTCCGAGATCACGCCGTGCTATCGCGGCCAATTCGTGCAGATCTGCCGCACCACGGTGATCGGCGAGCCGCGGCCGCTGATCCGCGAAAAATACGCTATATTGCAGGACGCCATGGGCGCGGGCCTGGTCGCAGGCCGCGCCGGCGCCACTGTCGCCGACGTCACGCGCGCCATCAACGGTGCCATCCAAAAAGCCGGCTACGGCGATTATTGCCGGCCGCCCTATATGCGCGTGCGCGGCCACGGCCTCGGCATTACTTCGGATCGTCCGGGCGATATCGTCGACACCAATCCCCGCGTGCTGGAAAGCGGCATGGTGTTCGTCATGCATCCCAACCAGTACATTCCCGAAAGCGGTTATCTGATGTGCGGCGAGCCGGTGGTGGTCACGGACAGCGGCGCGCGGGCGCTGTCGGCGCGGCCGGCCGCGCTCGACGTCATCGCGGTTTGAGGCGGGCACCATGCAGACCGTGCAACCTTGCGTGACGATCGGTTCCTATATCTGGGCGCAGGATCGCCTGCCGTATGACGAGTTCACGCTGCGACTCGACGTCTTGCGCGCCGCCATGGAGCGCAACGGCTGGCCGGCCGTCCTCGTTTACGGCGATGTGCGTGAACACGCGGCGCTCGCTTTTCTCTCGAGCTTCATTCCGCGCGTCCGGTGGGGCATGGCGCTGTTGCCGCGCACCGGCGACGCGCGGCTGTTGTGCGCCATGAGCACGCGCGATCTGCCGGCAATGCGGACGCTGACCTGGATTGCCGATGTGCGGTCCGGTATGGGTCCGGAATGGGAGAAGGCCTTCGATCCGTGGGTCGAAAGCATCAAAGGCGATCAGGCGCAAAATCTCGGCACCATCGGCTTCGACATCATGGCGCCGGTGTTGCAGGCGTCGGTACGCCGCAGCCTCGGCGAGCGGTTCGCGTTGCAACGCGCCGATGACATCGTCGCCATTCCAGCGCGTCGCAAGCGGCCGCGCGAACTGACGATGATCCGGGCGTCGTGCAAATTGCTCGAAGCCGCGGCAAAAACCTTCGCCGAAAGCTGGCGGCGCAACCACGCGCCGGAAACGGCAGCGCTCGATGCCGAAAGAGTCGCTCGGTCACTCGCCGCGCAGGATGTGCGCACGCTGGTCAGTCTCGACGGCGGCCGCACGTTAGTGCCGTTCCAGGGCCGGTTCGAGACATGCGCCGGGCCGCTGCTCGGCTATCTGGCCGTCAAAACTGCGGGCTATTGGGCTGACATGTTCGTCACCGTCGATGAGGGCACCGTCACGCCCACCGCGCGTCAGGCCGAAGCAGCGCTCGAAGCGATCATCGCCACTATGCGGCCCGGCGCGCGGGCCAACGCGCTCCACGCCAAAGCAGTCGGCGCGCTGGCGCCGTACAAGCTTCATCCGGTCCTCGGCGGCAGCGTCGGCCACGGCATCGGCTTGTCGGTGCACGAAGGACCCGAATTCGAAGCGTTGGGCGATGCAGTGTTGGCGGAAGACGGTGTCTATTCATTGCAAGTCGGTGCTGCCGACGCCAAAGCCGGCAATGTTTTAACGTCGGCGATCGTGCGTGTCGCCGCCGAGGGACACGAAGTTTTGGTCCGATCGAAACCGCAGGCGGGGTGAGTGATGCGAGCGCTCGCCGCGTTGCTGCTCGCGGTGGTGGTCGGCGCGGCATCCGCCGCGACCGCCGCCGATCATGTGCGCGTCGGCAAATCGGTCAGCCAGCCGTTCGCTTTTGCGCCGGTCGAGATCGGGGCCGCGGAAGGCATTTGGGCGAAGCATGATCTGGACGTCGAGACCGTCATCTTCGCCGGCGACGCCAAATTGCAGCAGGGGATGGTGGCGAATTCCGTCGACTTCGGCCTCGGCTCCGGGCCGGCCATGGGTTTTCTGGCCAAGGGCGTTCCGGCCAAGGCGGTCGGCGCGCTCGCCAATGAGCCGCTGAGCATGGGCTTGATCGTCGGCGCTGGGCCGGGCATCCAAAAGCCGGACGATCTCAAAGGCAAGAAGATCGGCGTAACCACCAATGGCTCGCTCAGCTACTGGCTGGCGCGCGAGCTGTCGCGACAAATGGGCTGGGGCTCGAACGGCGTCGAGACAGTGGCGCTCGGCGGCATCGGCGCGCAACTCGCAGCGCTGAAGCGCGGCCAGGTCGATGGCGTCGTGCTATCGGCGTCGCAGGGTTATGGGCTGGAAAAAACCGGTGACGGGCGCCTTCTGCTCAAGTTCGGCACTTACATCAAGAATTTCCACACCCACGTCATTTTCGCAACCGACGCCATGATCGCCAACAAGCCCGATCAGGTGCGGCGCTTTCTCGCCGGCTGGAAGGAGACAATCGCCTTCATGGCGGCGAACAAGGCCGAAACCGTGCGCATCGCCCGGCAGGTGACCGGGCTCGACGAGGCCATCGAGAGCCGCGAATACGACGACGTCATGCCGATGATGTCACGCGACTTGCGGTTTCACGCCAAGGCGCTCGACGTGATCGGCGACTCGTTTCCGGAAATGGAGATCATGCCGGCCAAGCCCGACATGCGCACGCTTTATACGGAAGAATTTTTAAACTAGCGGAGCGAAGCACAGCAGCGAACCGTCATTCCGGGGCCGAGCCAACGGGGCCGGCTCGAAGTGGCCGGCCCGATGACAGGCTCCGCGAGGAACCCGGAATCCATAACCACAGTCCGCCTGATAATGTCACGGATCTTCGGAATCCTGTCGTTTCGTGATTATGGATTCCGGGTTCGCGGGCTCCGCCCGCGCCCCGGAATGACGCGTCACGCCGGCTTAAAATTTATCGCCACGCCGTTGATGCAATAGCGCAGATGGGTCGGCGGCGGGCCGTCGTCGAAGACGTGGCCGAGATGGCTGCCGCAGCGGCTGCAGTTCACCTCGGTGCGCTCCATGCCCCAGCTGCGGTCGGTGGTGGTATCGATCGAGCCCGGCTCCGGATCGTTGAAGCTCGGCCAGCCGGTGCCGCTCTCGAATTTCTTCTTCGATGAGAACAGCGGTTGCCCGCAGCCGACGCAGGTAAACGTGCCGGCGCGTTTTTCGTAATTGAGCGCGCAGCTGCCCGGCCGTTCGGTGCCGTGCTCGCGCATGATGTGGAACTGCTCGGGCGTGAGCAGCTTCTTCCACTCGGCTTCGGTGTGCGTCACGGGATACTGCTTGGTGTCCGTCTGCGTGCTCATGGTTCGCCCGTTTGTTATGTAGGATGGCATAAAGGTAGTCGATGCGCGGCAAAGCGCAACCACACCGGGCCGCGGCTTGCGAAGCTGTGATGGCCGGTTGATCGCTTGGCGCGCCGCTATTTCTCGGTGACGCGGTTGGTGTAGGTGACGAGAAAATCCTTGATCTGGCGCGGCACCTTGCCGAGATCGGCCAGAATGCCCTGGCCGTCGGCGCCCGAGACCATGATCGGCTTGGTCGCCAGCACCTTGGCATAGCCGGTGAGAAAATCCTGGTCCTGCCACAGCTCGTCGAACGCCGCCCGCATCGTCGCTACCACGTCGGCGGGCGATTTCGGCGGCATCGCGGCGACGCGGAACATCGCCAGCTGCGGGTCGGACGCGGCGCGCATGGCCTGATAGCGGAAATCGCCGGCGAGCGGTTTGATGCCGCCGGTGACGCTCGCATAAAACTCCTCGAAGGTTTGCATATCGGGCAGCGAGCGGCTGCGCGGATAGTCGCCATTCTTGCCACGCGGCGCCAGTTGCCAGAGCGGGATGACGATGTCGCGCATCGACGGCTCGGCCGAGCCGAGCCAGCCCGACAGCGACGTGTTGGCCATCTGCCCAGTGTTTTGCAGGATTGCGGTTTCGACCTCTTTGAGGCCGCGATAGGCGGGGATCGCCTGATATTGGACGCCGAGGAGATCGAGGGAGAGCTCCTGGTTGATGCTGTTGATGTTCTGGGCGTTGAGCGACAGCGCCTTAAAATCCTTCGCCTTCATCAGGTCGGCCGGCACAGCGATGCCGGGCGGCGTGTCCTTGCGGATATAGGCGACCAGCGGGCTTTCCACGCCGGCGAGCAGGATGAAATCGGAAAAGTGGGTGCGGACCGAAGGATTGTCGGTCAGCTCGGCCATCACATCGAGGGTGAAGAAGCCGATGGTCAGGCCGTCGGGCGTGGCGTCGCCGAGCTCGTTGCTGCCGAGCAGCCCCGAGCCGCCGCCGATATTCTTGACCACGACCGTCGGATGACCGGGAATGTGCGCCGGCAGATATTGCGCGACGATACGGCCTTCGATGTCGGTCGGGCCGCCGGGCGGATAATTGACGATCATGATGATCGTCTTGCCCTTGTAGTATTGAGCCTGCGCGGCGCCCGGAACGACCGCGGCCAGCACGATCAGCGCCGCCAGCATTGTCCGTATCATGAATGGTCCTCCCTCGACCCGACCAGCATATGGAATATCCTGCCACGTCGCGACCCCAATCGGCATAGGTGCCGGAATGAGGAGAGATCATGTTTGAGAAACCCGGCATCGTGCAGTTGCGCCAGGCAGCGCAGCAACTCGGTATGAATCCGAGCGACGATTATCTGCGCGCGGTGGAAGAGATCGTCGGGCCGTTGTCGCAAGCTTATGCGTTGCTCGACGCCATGGCGGACGAAGTGCCGGCGGTGAAATATCCGCGCGGGCAGGCTTACCGCCCGCAAGGCGACGAGAACCGCTATGGCGCCTGGTATGTGAAGACATCGATCAAGGGCGCACCCTGCGGCAAGCTCGCCGGCCGGCGCATCGCGCTCAAGGACAATGTCTGCCTTGCCCGCGTGCCGATGATGATCGGCGCCGACATTCTGGAAAGTTATGTGCCGGACGTCGACGCCACCATTGTCGAGCGCATTCTCGATGCCGGCGGCGAGATCGCCGGCAAGGCGGTGTGTGAATATTACTGCGTGTCGGGCGGCAGCCACACCTCGTCGACGGGGCCGGTGCAGAATCCGCGCAAGCACGGCTACACCACCGGCGGCTCGTCTTCGGGCAGCGCCGCGCTGGTTGCGGCGGGCGACGTGGACATGGCCATTGGTGGCGACCAGGCCGGCTCGATCCGCATTCCGGCAAGCTTCTGCGGCATTGTCGGCTTGAAGCCGACTTTTGGTTTGGTTCCCTATACTGGTATCGCGCCGCTGGAAATGACACTCGATGTGTGCGGGCCGATGACCGCCAATGTGCGCGACAATGCACTGCTGCTCGAAGTCATCGCCGGGCCGGACGGTATCGACTCGCGCCAACGGGGCGTCGCCGCCGGCCGTTATACCGAGGCGCTCGATGGCGGCGTCAAAGGCTTGCGCATCGGCGTGCTCAAGGAAGGTTTTGGCCTGCGCAATTCCGAGCCTGACGTCGATGCGCGGGTGCGCGACGCCGCGCAGCGTTTTGCCAGCCTTGGCGCGACGGTTGCGGACGTATCTGTGCCGACGCACGCGCAGGGCTTTCCGGTCTGGGCAGCGATCCGCGGCGATGCCGCCTGCGTGACGCTGCTCGAAATGAACGGCGCCGGCATCAATCACGAGGGCCTCTACGTCTTGAGCCTCATGGACAAAGCCATGGCCTGGCGCAGCCGCGCCGACGATTTCGCCGACACCATCAAGATCGCGTCGATCTTCAGCAAATACACAGTCCAGCGCTACGGCGGCCGCTATTACGGCAAGGCACAGAATATCCGGCGGCGATTGCGCGCGGCTTACGACGCGGCGCTTAAGGTACACGATCTCTTGCTGCTGCCGACGACGCCGATGAAGGCGACGCCGATCCCGAAGCAAGGCGCAACCCCACAGGAGATCACGCGGCGCAGCTGGGAGGCGACCGGCAATACCTGTCCGTTCAATGTTGCCGGCCATCCCGCCATCAGCCTGCCCTGCGGCATGGAAGATGGCCGGCCGATCGGCATGATGCTGGTCGGCCGCGCCTACGACGAGGCCACGATCTACCGCGCCGCGGCGGCGTTCGAGCGCTCGGGCGATTGGACGAAATTTTGATCGCTCGTCATTGCGAGGAGCAAAGCGACGAAGCAATCCAGTCCGGCACCGCCGTCTGGATTGCTTCGCTTCGCTCGCAATAACGGATAGGTATCAGCCCAGCTTGATATTGGCGAACTTGACCACCTTGGCCCATTTCGCTGTCTCGTCGGCGAGAAATTTGCCGAACGCGGCCGCCGTCATGGGAGCCGGTGCGGCGCCGAGGTCGGCGAGGTTTGCTTGTACCTTGGCATCGGCGAGGCCGGCGCTGATCGCGCCGTTCAACGTGGCGACGATGTCGGCCGGCGTGTTCGCCGGCGCGCCGACGCCGGCCCAGCCACTCGACTCGTAACCCGGCACGGTATCGGCCACCGTCGGCACATCCGGGAGCGCCGCCGAGCGCGCCGCGGTGGTCACCGCGAGCGCGCGTACTTCGCCGGCGCGGATATGGGCGATCGACGAGGTGAGCACGTCGAACATCACCTGCACCCGGCCGCTGATCAGGTCGGTCAGCGCCTGCGCCGGGCCGCGATAGGGCACGTGGACGATGTCGACGCCGGTCATGAACTTGAACAGTTCTGCCGCAACATGGGATCCGGTGCCGTTGCCGGAGGACGCGAAGTTGAGCTTGCCCGGATTGGCCTTGGCATAGGCGATGAACTCGGTGACCGTTTTGATCGGCAGCGCCGCGTTCACCTCCATGACCATGGGCGTGCGCATGATACTCGCGACGGGGGCGATGTCGCGGAGGAAATTGAAATTGAGATTGTCGTAGAGCGAGGCGTTGATCGCGTTCGGCGGCGTGACGAGGAGGAGCGTGTAACCGTCGGGCGGCGCGTGGGCGGCGGCTTCGGTGCCGACATTGCTGCCGGCGCCGGGCCGGTTATCGATGATGAATTGCTGGCCGAGCCGCCCCGACAGCCAGTCGCCGATCAGGCGCGCATTGATATCGGACGCAGCGCCGGGCGGAAAGCCGACGATGATGTGCACCGGCCGCGCCGGGTAGGTTTCCGCGCGCACGATGCGCGGCATGGCCGTGAACGCGGCGCTGCCCGCCGCCAGCTGCAGAATTTTTCGACGCGGAAGCCACATGGACTGCTCCGTTCGCCGTCACAGCATGCCGGTTATGCACTTTGAGCGCAACGTCACGCCGGACGCGAGCCTTGCCCGCCTGGACAATATGCGGTTGTTACGACACCAATCGCCGGCAACAAAGCCAACATCGCCCGAAGAGTTTATTCACCTTGCATAACGCCAAAGCCAATCGGGCGCGCCATGTCGTCGCGCTGACGATCGTCGCCGTCGCGCTCGCGATGATGTTCGTCGGCGCCATCATGCCGACGCCGCTCTATCCGCTCTACCAGCACGGGTTCGGGTTTTCCGGCATCACGCTGACTTTGATCTATGCGATCTATGTGCTCGGCAATCTCGTGGCGCTGTTGTTCTTCGGCCGGCTGGCCGACCAGGTCGGCCGGCGCAGCGCGATGCTGCCGGCGATCGGCATCGGCATTGCCAGCACGGTTGTGTTCGCCGCGGCGGCGGGCTCGCCTTGGCTGTTCGCGGCGCGGGCGCTCAGCGGCGTCTCCACCGGCGTGGGTGCAGGCGCCGCGACCGCGTGGATCGCCGAGCTTTATACCGGCCGCGGCGACGGCACTGCGGCGCGGATCGCGGCGTCGGCGAATTTTTTCGGCTGCGCTACCGGCCCGCTGTTCGGCGGCTTGCTTGCCCAATTCGCGCCATGGCCGCTGCGGCTGCCTTATCTCATCTATCTGGTTCTGCTCTGCGCGGTCGCCGTCGCCATCCTGTTCGTGCCCGAGACGGTGACGAATCCGAAACGTCTCTGCGAAGCATCATTGCGGCCGCGGCTCGGTGTGCCGCGCCCCATCAGGCTCCAGTTCGTGTCGCCTGCCGTGAGCGGCTTCGCCACGTTTTCGCTGATTGGCTTCTACGCCGCCTTGATCCCGAACCTGCTCGCCGAAAGCCTGCACGAATCCGCGCACACGGTGGCCGGCGCCATCGTGTGCGAGATGTTCGGCATTGCCGCCATCACAATTCTTTCGACCGCGTGGCTCGGCAGCCAGGCCGCCATGTTCAGCGCCCAGGCGCTGCTGTTGCCGGCGGTGTGGCTTTTGATCGGCGCCGAGCTTGCCCGATCGCTGCCGCTGTTGCTCTTCGCCGCCGCGTTCTGCGGCGTTGCCGGGGGGCTCGGCTATCGCGGCAGCCTCGAAGTGATCAACCGCATCGCGCCTGCCGATCAGCGCAGCGAAGTGGTGTCGAGTTATCTGATCGCGCTGTTTGCCGGCAATTCGGTGCCGGTGATCGGCATCGGCGTGCTGGCGGCGGCGGCGGGCTCGCTCGTCGCCCATGTCTCATTCGCTGCGGTGATCACCGCGCTCGCCGGGGCCGCGGCGTTGACCGGCATCAAATACGGGCCGACTCCGTAGGGTGGGCAAAGGCGCGTAGCGCCGTGCCCACGCGGCACCGCACAGCGTGGGCTTCGCTGCGCTCAGCCCACCCTACATTTTATTTGATCGCCAGCGGGTTCGTCGGCGAACCCACAGCTCCAGTGATGGGAATCGCCGGCGCCACGAACATGAACTCGTAGACGTGGTCGGCGGCGCAATCCTCGGCGAGGTCTTTGAGATAAAAGATCTCGCCCATGGTCATGCCCATGATCGGGATGGTGATCCAGTGCCAGGGCTGGTTGATGCCGCCTTCGGTGTTGTTCGGCCGCACCTCGCAGCCCCAGGTGTCGCTGGCCAGCGCCGCGAGCTCGGTCTTGGCGACGAATTCCAAGGTCTCGAAGGCAAAGCCCGGCGCGTCGCCGCCCGGATAGCCGTCCCAGCTGCCGGCTTTCAGACAGCGCTCCATCTGCCCGGTGCGCACGATGATGTAGTCGCCGCGCTTGAGTGCGATGTTCTGCTTCTTCGCGGTGAGATCGAGATCGGCGCAGGTGATGCCGTAGCCGTCGTCGAGGCAGTCTTTGCCGAGCGCGCGGGCGACGTCGAGGAACACGCCGCGGCCGACCATCTTGGCCTTGGTTTTCTCGATGCCGCATTTCGCCGCGCCGAACGACGACACTTCGCGGCAATCGTAGCCGTTCCACATGTTGTTCTCATAGAACACATGGCCGAGGCCGTCCCATTGCGTGCCGCATTGCAGCGGCATCACCACCATGTCGTCGGCGGCGCGGATGCCGCGCTTGTCGAGCACGCCCGAATAGGCGTCGGTGCCGGTGCGCAGCATGGTGTGCAGCGGATTGATGCGGCCGAGCGCCGGATAATTGGTCTTGCCGCCCTGCGGGCCGTTGTTGTCGAAATTCAGCGCCAGCGAGATCACCTTGCCTTTTTTCACCAGCTGCGCCGCGGCGACGATGTCTTCCGGCGAGGTGTAATTGAGCGTGCCGATCTCGTCGTCGGGGCCCCATTTGCCCCAGTTCTTGTATTTCTCCGCGGCTTGGCGGAGGTCGTCTCGCGTCACTTTGCGCCCGGCCATTGGCTGTCCTTTTCTTGTGCTTGCTGATGATGAGAACACTGTCGCGCACGCTCCCCGGAGCGGGCAGGGGATGATAGCATCGCCCATAATGCTAGGGAGGACGGAATGACAACAATAAAAATCGGCGTGCGTCTCGCCACCTTGTGTATGGGCCTCGTGATCGCCAGCGCCGCTTGGGCGGCGGACACTTATCCGGACCACAAGATCCGCATGATCGTGCCGTTCGCAGCCGGCGGGCCGACCGACGTGATCGGGCGCCTGGTGGCGGAGCGGCTGTCCGAAGTCCTTGGTCAGCAGGTCTATGTGGAGGATTTGCCGGGCGCCGGCGGCAATCTCGGCGTCGAGACGGCCAAGCGCGCCGCGCCCGACGGCTACACGATTTTGGTGGTCAGTACCGGCTTCATCATCAATCCGAGCATGTACACCGCCATCGGCTACGATCCGCTCAAGGATTTTGCGCCGATCTCGCTGGTCGCGGTGTCGCCCAACGTGGTCACCGTGCATCCCTCGTTGCCGGCGAAAAATCTCAAAGAGCTGATCGACCTCATCAAGGCCAATCCGAACAAATACAGCTACGCCCAGCCGGCCACCGGCTCGACCCCGCACCTGGTCGGCGAGCTGATGAAGCAGACTTACGGGCTCGACATGGTGGCGGTGCCGTTCAACGGTGCGCCGCTCGCCATCAATTCCACCTTGGGCAATCACACGCAGATCGCGTTCACGGCGCTGCCGCCGGCGATCGGCGCCGTCAAGGACGGCAGCCTGCGCGGCATCGCGATCCTCGCCAAACAGCGCGCCGCGGCTCTGCCGGAGCTGCCGACCAACGGTGAGGAAGGCGTGCCGGGTCTCGAAGGCGATACGCTGACTGGCATTCTGGCGCCCGTCGGCACGCCGCAGGCGATCATCGACAGATGGCACGAGGCCATCGTCAAGTTGGCGGCCGATCCGGAGGTGAAAAAGAAACTCGACACGCTCGGCTTTGTCCCTGTCGCCAACACACCGGCAGAATTCACCGAGCGCATCAAGAGTGAAATGGCGCGCTGGGGCAAGGTGGTGAAGGCGGCGGGGATTCACATGGATTAATACCTCCCCCCGCGTGCGCGAGGGGAGAAAAAGTAACCGGCCTCGTCAGCGTTGCATCAGGCCGGCAGCCTTCAGTACCGCTTCTATGATCGGGCGAGGAGCGACGTGCGGCATTGCGCCAGGCGGTGATGTGGGCGCCTTGGGTACCGGCAGGCCCGCAGCCCTGAAGGCCGCCGCGATCGCGAGGTTCGGATCGAGCGGCGGGCGCGCGTGCCTTTCGCCATCTCGACCCAGCGAAGCTTCGTCCGGCTTGCTCCAGCTGCCGGCGGTTTCTCCGGCTTTCACAACGGCACGGCCGTCGGTCTGAATTGCGCGAGGCACCGTCACCGTCGCAATTTCGCGCGGCAGCATTTCGATGCGGCTTTCGTCCAACCGCCAAAAGCGGGCGATGTGATGAGTGGAGGAAATTCCGGCGTCGAGAAAGAAGGCGCCAGGAGAGCCGCAGAATTCGTCTCCCGTCGCGGACCCGAGCGGCACACCATGCGCCATGCCGCTGACGGAAAACGCCTCGATCAGCGCGTCGCCGTCGGCGTCGGTCCATACCTTGCGCGTGTAGCTGCCGCTCGATTTTTCATAGGAGAAAGCCGCTGCAAGGCCATGGACATCGACCCATTGGCTGACGATGTTTTCGGCGTTGGAGGGCTTCACGATCGGATCGGCGGTGCCGTGCCAGACCGATATTTTCGGCCACGGCCCGCGATGCCCGGATGCCGCCCGCACGCGATCGCCGAGCGCATGCGCGGACGGCGATTGCTCCGTGAACATCGCTTCGAACGCCTGTTGGGCGGACCGCGCGCAGCCATACGGAAGTCCGGCAATGATGGCGCCGCCGGCAAAAATCTCCGGATAGGTGGCCAGCATGACCGAAGCCATGGCGCCGCCGGCGGAGAGGCCGGTCACGAACACCCGGCGTCGGTCAACGCCGAACGTCGCAATGACATGCTCGAGCATCTGCCGAATCGAAAGCGCCTCGCCTTGGTCGCGTGCAATGTCGCCCGGCAAGAACCAGGAGAAGCAATTCTTCGGATTGTTGGCCGGCTGCTGCTGCGGGTAGAGGACCGCAAAGCCGAAGCGATCAGCAAGCGACGACCAGCCGGTCCCGTAGTCGTATTCCTCGGCGTTCTGGCTGCAGCCGTGCAGTGCGACGACCAACGGCGCCAGCCGCGGCAAGCGCTTGGGAACGTAGACGAACATGCGCAGGCCGCCGGGATTAGCGCCGAACGCCGTTAGTTCGTGCAGGCGGCCGATTTGCTGCCCGGGTACCTCGGCCGCACGGCCCGCTTTGTTGCGGGCTGTCTCTAGGAGGCTTTCGAATTTGCGGCGCAGGTCCTGGATCCGGGCCATCGCCCCACCGAAATCGTGCATCCGCCACCTATATTGCATCGCAGCAATTATTGCTGCAGTGCAAAAATGGGGTCTGTGGGCGTGTGTGTCAAGGATGGTCCAGGAGGTAGAGAAGCGCTCGAAGCGAAAACCAGGCGCCGCGGCGACGATCACTTCCTGCGCGCGGGAAGCGGGCTTAGAATGACAGAGGCCCCCGATGCGCATCACCGACATCCGCGAAACCGCGGTCCCGCTGAACTCGACGCTTGCCAATTCGAGCATCGATTTTTCCGAAATGACCACGTCGGTGGTCGCCGTCGTCACCGACGTCATACGCGACGGCAAGCCGGTCTGCGGGTTCGCTTTCAATTCCACCGGGCGCTACGCCTGTGGCGCGCAGATGCGGGCGCGCTTCATTCCACGTGTGCTCAAGGCCGATCCGAAGACACTGCTCAACGAGGCCGGCGATAATTTCGCGCCGGAAAAGATTCTCGCCGTGATGATGCAGAATGAAAAATCCGGCGGCCACAGCGAGCGCTCGGTCGGCATCGGCACCATCGAGGTTGCGGTGTGGGACGCGGTCGCCAAGATCGCCGAGAAGCCGCTGCATCGGCTGCTTGCGGAGCGTTACAACGGCGGCAAAGTCGCCGACAGAGTTTTTTGCTACGTCGGCGGCGGCTGGTACGCGCCGGGCAAAACCACCAACGATTTGACCGACGAGATGCAGCGCCATCTCGACGCCGGCTACACCATGGTGAAGATGAAAGTCGGCGGCATGACGCTCTCCGACGATCTGTCCCGGGTCGAGGCGGTGAAATCGATCCTGCCGCGCGGCAGCCAGCTTGCGGTCGATGCCAATTCGAAATTCGGCCGCGACGAGGCGCTGGCTTATGCGCGCGGCCTCGCGCCGTTGGGGCTGCGCTGGTTCGAGGAGCCGTGCGATCCGCTGGATTTTGCGCTGCTTGCCGAAATCGCCGATGCCTATGACGCGCCGCTCTCCACCGGCGAGAATTTGTTCTCCACGCAAGATGTCGAGAATTTGGTGCGGTTTGGCGGCCTCAAAGCGCAGCGCGACGACGTCATCCAGGTCGATCCGCCGCAGGCTTACGGCATTGTGCAATATGCCAAAACGCTGGACATGCTGGCGCGGCATCAATGGCCGCGGCGGTTGTTGTTTCCGCACGGCGGCAATCAGATGTCGCTCGCCATCGCCGCCGGTTTTGGCCTCGGCGGCGCCGAATCCTATCCCGGCGTATTCGGCGATTTCGGCGGCTTCGCCGACGACGCCGAGCTTAAAGGCGGCTATCTGACGCTGAGCGATCGCCCCGGCATCGGCTTCGAAGGCCAGGCGCGGCTTTACCGCATCATGTCAGAATTGGCCGCGTGACACGCCGGGCGCTCCAACTTTTAAAGGCATGGACTCCCATGCCACCGGTCCAACGATAAAGGGAGGGAAACATGGCATCGCAATTGTCCGTATCGCGTCTTTCGCGGCGTGCGCTATTGGGAGCAACGGCGGCGCTCGCGGCGACGCCGGCTCTTGCGGAGGAATGCCGTCTAGGTCCGGCGCCGCACGAACAGGGCGCGCGCGTCTTTCTGGATATGGATCAACAGGCGCTCGATGCGTCCTACACGCAGCTGGCCTATGAACCGCTTATGTCGCAGATCACCAAGCGGCTTGCAGCGAACAGCGAGACGATGCGCGCCAGAATCGGCGCGCCGCAGCGCGAATCCTACGGGCCGTCCGCTGCCGAGGGGCTCGATATCTATCGCGCCAAGCGAGACAACGCTCCGATTTTTGTTTTCATCCACGGCGGTGCGTGGCTCGGTGGCGCGGCGAAGGACTACGGCTACCCGGCGGAGATGTTCGTCAATGCGGGGGCGCATTACATCGCGGTCGATTTCGTCGCGATCAAGGAGGCCGGCGGCGATCTTGGCGTCATGGCGAAGCAGGTCCGCAGCGCCGTCGCCTGGGTCCACAGCAACGCGGCGAAGTTCGGCGGCGATCCGGCGCAGCTTTATGTCGGCGGCCATTCGTCGGGCGGCCATCTTTGCGGCGTGGTGATGGTCACCGACTGGCAGAAGGACTTCGGGCTGATGCCGGACATCATCAAGGGCGGCATGTGCATGAGCGGCATGTACGAGATGGATCCCGTGGCGCTGTCGGTGCGCCGCAACTATGTGAAATTTACCGACGCGATGAAGGATGCGATGAGCGCCATAAGGCACATCGATCGGCTGCAGGCGCCGATCACCGTCACCTATGGGACGTTCGAGACGCCCGACTTTCAGCGCCAGTCGCGCGAGTTTGCGGCGGCGGTGAAGGCGCAAGGCAAGCCGGTACGGCTTATCGAGGCGCCGAACTATGCGCACGTGGAAATGTGTGAATCGCTCGGCAACCCCTATGGCGCCAACGGACGTGCAGCTCTGGAGATGATGAAGCTCGGATAAAAAGATATCGCCCCAAGCCTCATTTGTCGCAATGCGGGCCGTTCGCCAAAAGGCCGGCGGCGCGATAGGCGGTAAGCGCGCCGGGATGCAGCGCGACGCCGCCGAATTCGAGCGCGGCTGCGCCGTCCGAGCGCAACGGCTCGAACAGTGCCGCGACGCCGTCGAACAGCGCGTTCAATCGCGGTAGCTCGTCGCGCGCCTTGAAAATTGCCGCCGCCGCTTCACCAACAATGTTTTCGGGCGTGCGCGCGTGCGTCACCAGCACATTGACCACGGCAGCCTGCGCCACGTCGGCATCGAGCCCACGGATCGCGCCCTTGCGCATCACGGTGCGGCGATAGAACGGCACGGCGCGCAGCACAGTATCGAGATTGGCGGGCGCGTAAGGCAGCACGCGGAGCAAAACCCGCGCGGCAAGCGCCGTCATCACCTTGTTGGGGATCGGGCATTGCAGTTGCGCGTCGGCTTCGCCGCGCTCAAGCGCCTCGGCGCCGGCGGCGAAATCGAGGAATATCGGCGTGACGTCGGCGAAGGTCAGGCCGAGCGCGCCGAGGATGACGCGGGCGTGCTGGGCCATGCCGCTTTGTTGCGGGCCGACCACGAGGCGCCGGCCGCGCAGATCGGTCACCGTGCGCAGGTCGGAATCGGCGCGCGCGATGAAAAACAACGGGCCGGCATTCATCGGCGCCACCATGCGCAGATCGATTTTTTGCGCAAACGGCGCCTCGCCGGCCTTGGCGCGGCCGATCCAGTTCGACGCCATGAAGCCGAAGTCGATGTCGCCGGCCTCGAGCCGGTTGGCGTTCTCGACGCTGGCATGGGCCGACGTAGAGACATCGACCGGCGCCAGCGCCAGATGACGCTCGAGCACCGTCTTCAACGCGTGGCCTTGACTCAAAAACGTCGAGTCGCGCTCCGCCGTGCCGATGCGCACACCCGCACGCGTCATGTCATTCGCCCTTGATGCCTTTGTCGCGAATGATCTTGCCCCAGCGCGCGTTCTCCTCGCGCAGATATGTTTCGAATTGCTCCGGCGTGCTCGGCGCCGGCGTGACGCCTGCATTGTGCAGCCGGCTGCGCAGATCCGGCTCGTTGAGCGCGGTGACCAGCGCGGCGTTGAATTTGGCGATGACCGGCGCCGGCGTTCCGGCCGGCGCCAGCACGCCGGCCCAGTTGTCGCCGACGACGCCGGCAAAGCCCTGCTCGACGAAGGTCGGCACCTCGGGAAAAATATCGGAGCGTTCCGTCGAGGTGGCAGCCAGGGCTTTCAGCTTGCCGGCCTGCACCTGTCCCATGATGGTCGGCACGTCGCCGAACAGGCCATCGAGATGGCCGGCCAAGATGTCGGTGATCGCCGGCGCCGCGCCGCGATACGGCACTTCCTGCAGCTTGATGCCGGCGGCGTCCTCGAACAATTGCCGGCCGAGATCGGAAATCGCGCCGCGGCCGGTGATGCCGATGGTGATGCTGCCGGGCTTCCTGCGCGCCAGCTCGGCGAGCTCGCGCGCCGAATTGATCTTCATGTCGGCATTGACGACCAGAATGGTGGAATTGACCGCGGCCTTGCCGACCGCGGCGAAATCCTTCAGCGGATCGTAGGGCAGGTCGGGGCGCAGCGCCGGGTTGATGGCGACGGCGCCGACCGTGGTGAAGAACAGCGTGTAGCCGTCGGGGTCGGATTTCGCCACGTATTCGGCGCCGATGGCGCCGTTGGCGCCCGGCTTGTTCTCCACCGCGATCGGCTGGCCGAGGATGCCTTGCACACGGTCGGCGATGATGCGCGCGGTGAAATCGGTGGCGCCGCCCGGCGCGAAAGCGACGATGAGGCGTACTGGCCGGTTGGGATAATCCTGCGCAGCGACGATGCCGCAAGACGCGACGACGGCGATCGCCAACGCCGCGACGCGCAGAAAGGTTGTGACGAAAAAATTCAACCGCATGAAGGCGGATGATAGCAACTCGTGGCCTAACCGGACAGGCGCTCGATTGCCGCGCCGCAGCGGCCGAGCTTGTCTTCCAGCCGCTCGAAACCGCGGTCGAGGTGATAGACGCGGTTGACGATGGTCTCGCCTTCGGCGGCGAGAGCCGCGATGACGAGCGATACCGACGCGCGCAGGTCGGTCGCCATCACCTGGGCGCCCTTGAGCGATTCGACGCCTTCGATGGTTGCGGTTTCGCCATCGAGCTGGATGCGCGCGCCGAGCCGCGCCAACTCCTGCACGTGCATGAAGCGGTTCTCGAACACCGTCTCGACGATGTGCGAGGTGCCGCGCGCCCGCGTCATCAGCGCCATGAGCTGGGCTTGCAGGTCGGTCGGGAATTCCGGAAACGGCGCCGTCGTCACTTCGACCGGCGCGAGGCTGCCGCCGTTGCGGGCGATGCGGATGCCTTGATTGGTCGGCGTGACGGTGACGCCGGTGCGCGCGACCACGTCGAGCGCAGCCTGCAACAACTCCGGGCGCGCGTTCTGCAACAGGATATCGCCGCCGGCCATGGCCACCGCCATGGCATAGGTTCCGGTCTCGATGCGGTCGGGCAGCACGGCATGGCGGGCGCCGTGCAGTTTTGTCACGCCTTCGACCGTGATGCGGCTCGAGCCGGCGCCCGAAATGCGCGCGCCCATCTTGTTGAGGCAGTCGGCGACGTCGCCGATCTCGGGCTCGCGCGCGGCATTCTCGATCACGGTGGTGCCGTTGGCGAGCGACGCCGCCATGATCGCGGTATGGGTGCCGCCGACGGTAACTTTGGGGAATACGATCTCGCCGCCCTTGAGCCCGTGCGGCGCGCGCGCCACCACGTAGCCGCCGTCGATCTCGACTTTCGCGCCGAGTTGCTCCATCGCCATGATCAGCAAATCGACCGGCCGCGTGCCGATGGCGCAGCCGCCGGGCAGCGAGACCTTGGCCTCGCCCATGCGCGCGACCAGCGGCGCCAGCACCCAGAAGCTGGCGCGCATCTTGGAGACGAGCTCATAGGGCGCCATGGTGTCGACGATGCGGGACGCGGAAATGTGCAGCGTCAGGCCGTGATCGGCGGTCTCGCCGGGACGCTTGCCGCTGGTCATGATGTCGACGCCGTGATTGCCGAGGATGCGCTCGAGCAGGCCGACGTCGGCGAGGCGGGGCACGTTGTCGAGGATCAAGGTCTCCTCGGTGAGGAGGCTTGCGATCATCAGCGGCAGCGTGGCGTTCTTGGCGCCCGAGATCGGGATCGTGCCGTGAAGCGGCCGGCCGCCGACAATACGAATGCGATCCATTTTTAGCCCCCGTGGCCCGTCGTGGGCCCACCCGCTCCGCCGCCCACTTTCCCGCTCGGATTGCGGCGAAAGTCGGGAGCGGTTCCGATATCGGCATCGGCGGCCGCCACATCCTCGGCCTTGCGGCCGCGCGCTTGCTCCTTGCGCCGCTTGAGGTTTTCCCGCAAGCGCGCCGACAACCGCGCGCTCCGCGCCGCCCATTTCTCGGCTTTGCCGGGTTTGATCATGGCCATGTCAAAGCATGCTGGTTGCGGCGCTGCAACCACGTGCGGAGCCGGCGCGCTTGCGCGGATTCACCCCATATGGCAATGATCGCCGCGGTTTTTGAGCGCGTTTATTCTCGTCCGGACGCTGCCGTAGCTCAGTGGTAGAGCACCCCCTTGGTAAGGGGGAGGTCCTCAGTTCAATCCTGAGCGGCAGCACCACGACAAGCCCGCACAAGCGTTGACCGCTTCCCCAACTCCTAACCTCGGCGCGCAACGACATCCGGGTTGGCAAGCCGCAGCGGCGCGCCTTGCTCGAACGCCACGATCTGTTCGAAGGCTTCGCGGAAATAGAGCTCGAAATTCGTCCACTCCGCCCAGCCGAGATGGGGCGTGCACAGGACGTTCGGCATTGACAGAAACGGATGATCGCCGCCCATGATCGGCTCTTGCTCATAGACGTCGACGGCCGCGTAACCGGGCCGGCCTTTGCGTAGCGCATCGAGCAGGGCGCCCGGCGCGATCAACTCCGCCCGCGACGTATTGACCAGGAGCGCCGTCGGTTTCATGCTCGCGAGATCCTCGGCCGTGACGATGCCGGTCGTGTCGGGTCGTAGTCGCACATGCAGCGAGAGAACATCGGAGCGCTCGAACAGTTCGGCCTTGTCGCGCGCGACTGTGTAACCCGCCGCCCGCGCCTTGGCCGCTGAAGCACTTTGGCCGAAGACCAAGATGTCCATGCCGAGCCCGCGGCCGGCTTCGGCGACTAGCTGGCCGATCGTGCCGAGGCCGAAAATGCCCAAGGTGGACCCGCGCAGCCGATGCGACAGGGTGCACGGCCAGTCGCCGCGCTTCATGCGCTCCGCCTCGAAAGCGACGTTGCGCCGTGCCGCGAGGATCAATGCGACCGTCAATTCGGCGGGCGCGACGGGAGAATTGCTCTTGCCGGTCGAAATCGGAATACCGAGCTCGGTACACGCTTTGAAATCGATGGCCTGCGAATTGCGCCCCACCAGCGCGATCAGCTTCAGCTTCGGCAGCCGCTCCAGCAGCGCACGGGAGAATTCAATTCGCTCGCGGATCGAAACCACGACATCGGCGTCCGCCAAACGCTCGACCAGGTGATCGAGATCGCGCGCCGGCTCGCGATAGCGGATGATCTCATGGCGCCGGATCAGATCGTAGCAATCGAGACGATCGACCAGGTTCTGATAGTCATCGGGGATAACGATCTTCATGGGATATTCAGTGCCGCTCTTCGGTCTATGGCGGGAATATTTGGTCGACCGCTGCGCCGAGGTTTGATCCGTATTAGCCGAAGGAATTGCCTAGCGCCATGATCCCGACGGATCAATCCGTCGGTTCCGCAAGGCCCGGCGTCCCAATCGATCAATCGACCGTCGGCGGTGCATCGGCCTTGCGAGCGCGCTTCGTGCGCGCGGCCGGTCTTCGCCAGCCGCGGTGCCGGCGGTCCTGACGAAAAGAAGACGTTGTCGTCTTGAGGTTGTGTCAATTTTAGACTGTAATGACATCCGCGGATGACGGCGGGGAGTGAAATGACACAACAGCCATTTACGGTCGCGGATTATCTTCTCACCAGGTTGAAACAGCTCAACGTCACCGAAGTCTTTCAAATCCCGGGTGACTACGTCAAACATTTCACTCAAGCGCTGGAGTATTTCGACGGCGTCAAGGCCATCGGCGCCATCAACGAACTCGACGCCGCCTATGCCGCCGACGCCTACGGGCGGACCAAGGGGTTGGGCGCCGTGTCTCTGCAATATGGCGTCAGCACCTTCAGTGCGCTCAATGCGATCGCCGGCGCTTACGTCGAATTCAGTCCGGTGGTGGTGATCAGTGCGGTACCCGGCGCGGACGCCCGGCAGATCACCAAGATGTACGACGTGCTCTACCACCATTCCACCGGCAACCTGCAAGCCGATGAGGAAGTGTATAAACGCGTCACCGTGGCCGCGGAAACGCTCAGCACGTCGGTGGGCGCACCGGAAAAAATCGACAATCTGCTGATCGCCGCCATCACATACAAAAGACCGGTCTACATTGCCTGTTACAAGGAGGTTTGGGGCGAACCCTGCCCAAAACCTTCCAACAAAGTCCTGCAGCCCATAGCGTTCAAAAGCGAGCCGCTGGCCCTGGAAAACGCCGTCGCCCAGGCCTGGGCGCAAATCACCGCCGCGAAACACCCGATGATCCTGGCGGGCGTCGAGGTGGTTCGTCACGGATTGTCGGACTTGCTTGCGCAAATCATCGATGCAAGCGGGTTCCTTTACACCACCACCACGCTCGGCAAAACGGTGCTGGATGAAAAAGGCGACAAGTTTGTCGGCACTTATTCCGATGCCGCTTCCATCCAGAGTGTGCGCGACCTCGTCACCCAGGCCGATTGCTTCCTGACCTTGGGCACGATCATGACCGACGATTATCTGTGGTTCGTCGAAAACAAATACGCCGACATGGTGTTGGCGACCACAGAACAAATACGGGTCAATTATTTTATTTATGAAGGCGTGACCATGAAGGATTTCATGGCAGCCTTGCTGGAGCGCTTCAAGACGACCAAAGGCTACCCGCTGGCAACGGTAGCTCCGCCGCAGCCGCCTTACCCGGAGCCGTGGGCCTCCAATTCGGATCCGCATTGGAACGACAGACCCGAAACGATTACCTACAACCGCTTCTTCCAGCATTCGATGAAGTTCCTGGAAGACAACAAGCTGCTCGATAAAATCGTCATGACCTTTGGTGTCAGCTCTTCGCTATACGTGGCCACGAACGCCTACGGCCTGGCACAGAACAGCTTTCTCGGTTCGGCGGCCTGGCAGTGCATCGGCTTTGAAACGGGAGCCGCCTCGGGCGCCCAACTCGGCAGCGGGAAACGGGCTTGGACTGTCGCCGGCGACGGCGGTTTCATGATGGTCTGCCAGTCGCTGTCGACGCTGGCCAGGAATAACCTGAACGCCGTGCTGTTTGTGATCAGCAACGGAGTTTATGCCATCGAGCAGGTCTACGTTGACCTCACGTCATTCAAGCCCGGTCCCGAACACAAATTCGATGCTTTCGATATTTTGCCAAAATGGGATTACATGGCGCTGGCCCAGGCGTTCGGGGCGAAAGGCTACCGCGTGCAAACCGTCAGCGAATTGAACGCGGTGCTGCAAAAACTTAAAGGCACGACCGGCCAGCCTTCACTGGTCGAAGTCGTCATCCCCGAAAAGGACTTGCCAGGACAGATGCGCCGGCTTGGCGAGGAGTAATCGTTTGCAGTTCGGCGCGATTATTTGCGGTCCACGGGGCCAAGCCGGGCGGCAAAAACGACGTTCTCGGCAGACATGTCCTGCGAGAAGCCGTTCAAAAAGCCAAAACCGAAGTTCGACTGCAGCTTGCCCAACAACGCGGTCTTGGCCAAAAAACCCACATTGTCCTTGAACAAGACTTTTATGGAAACGTCCCCCACCAGGATGGCACGGATGCGCTTGATATCCGTGCGGCCCGCCATCGCCGCCAAACAAGATTGCACGTAATCCGGCTGCAGTCCCTTTTGAACGGAATACTCCTTGGGTGACGATATGCGAATCTCGACCCTTCGCAGAATTTCGAGCTCGTTCGGCTCGAGCTGCAAATCGGCTTTTGCTTTTTTCAGGCCCAGTGCGTGACGAAGCGAAAGGTCGAAATCATGGACGACGGTCGTCGCGTTTCGTTGCTTGGGCCGAAACTTTGACAACGGAATGTTGATCGAACAGTAATCCGATTTGCTGCTCCAGGATGCCGCCGCTATGAGGTTGCGGGGTTCGGTCAACGTGAATGCCGCGATATTGCCCGGCAAATATTCATAGCGCTTTTCGTTCGGCAGCGCCTCCGAGGCCGGAAGCACCTGATCGTAGCCGGCATAATGCAGCGCCAGAACATTCCGGAGCGTAGGCACCGGCGCGCACCCGGCGCCGGCTGCGCATGCCGCCAGCAGCGCGGCTGCCGAGCGCCAACCGATCGTGGCGCGCATTTTTTTGGGCCTACTTTAGCGGCAGCGGTTCGGCCCGAATGGCGAAAATCTTTGGACCTTCGGAAAATACAAGCAGCGGATTGGTATCGGAGCCGCCACGCACGGCCAGCGCATGGAGCTTCAGGTTGACCTTTACATGCTGGCCGATGTTTGCGGCGATCCCACTATCCACGCCGGCCACGAACGCGATCGTGATGGTCACGTCGCCGACCAACGTGCTGGTCAGGCCGTAGGCGAAGTTCGGGCCGCATGCGGCGGTGGCGTTCTTGGTGGCGTTGATAAGATCGTTGCGGGGAAGATAGTAGCGTTTGACATTGAGAATCTGGATTCCGAAGGAATTGACATATTTCGCGTCGAGCGCGGAGAGCTGGAAAATCACATCGCTCGGGGTTGCGCCGGTGACGGTAAAGTCGCCGTTAAGTCCGATTTCAGTTCTGTAAAGCCAGTTCTTGAGTTGGGTCGTGCCGACGACAATCGGCGCCGGGCTTACCGGCGGCGTGCAGTAGACATCCGCATTGGTGTAGACAACGCCGCCGTTGCGGCCGCGAGCCGCTGCTAAATTCATTATTTGTCCGGGATACCCCTCGCCACGCCTGGTCGGGTCATCTGCCGGGGTCGTTATGTCGTCAAAGGGAACCATGGTGCCGTACTCTTGGCCGTAGACGGCGCGCACGGCGTCCTCGAATTTCTCGTAGCCGAAATCCCTCGCAAAGCTTTGGCTCGATAAAGCGGCCGAAAGCAGCAATATTGCCGCCGTTAAAGCTAGTCTCATTGTTAGCCCCTGTGACTTCCCCAAGGCGCGACCATAGACGATGCGACCCGCGGCTCAAAGGCCCGTGGCAAGATTTTCTACTTTACGTTCAGCGATACCAGGCGGCCTTGAAGCGAGAACCTCAAGCTCGTCCGAACGCCGGAATATGATAAATCTTGCGCCCCTGCGGCGCGTAATTTATCGGCGAGGCTTGCCGGCAGAGGTTGCCGGCCGCGAAACTCCACGTCGAGATCGGCAATGACGGCCCGAACGACCATCCGCGGCACCGCCGGCGGCGAGCCGGCGCAAGATTTGTCTTTCAGCGCCGACGCGAAATTCTTCTCGACCGCGTCGGATGGAGCCGTCAACGACACGACGTTCCTCGACCGCACCTCATAGCTGTCAATGCTTCGTGCGTCTTGCTCGCTCAGGCCGAACAGCACGCGCAATTCATCGATATTCTCGGCGGCGATAAATCGTTGCGAAAAACCCTCGGTGGAGCGTCGGACCGGTGGGGTTGGGTCGGGTATGTCGCAGGTCCGGATGTGGCCGGCATCGACCATGTCAGCGCCTGGCTCGCTTCGCGCCGGCATTCCGAATATCGGCGAGCCCGGCAAAATCGCCGGTTTCAAGTTTTCGAAAACCGGCAGCGGCGTCACGGCGGGAAATCTGAAAACTTCCGCTATGGTGCCCATGAGCGACGACGCGGCAAAGGCGGGTTGTTGGACGAACGCCAAAATGCCGACGAGGGCCGCGCACGCCGATTTGAACCGAAACGCCATCGTCGAGCTTAATCCGTCAGTTCCGTGACGCCCGGCATCACCAGCCGGTCGACCGTGAGCGATGCATCGGCATTGCCAAGCGCGCGCTGCGCGTCGATCAGGTTTTGCAATTTGCCGCGCGAGACTTTGCTGCTCGGCTCGAAATATTGAATCCGGCGCAGCAGGTCGTAGCTCGCCTCGGCGTCTTCCTGCCTGGCGCGTGCGGCACTGACCAGAACCTCGATCGCTTCGCCGCGATGCGCGTCGTCGCCGAGCCAGGCGATGCTCTTGTCGGTCGCGGTGAGCAGCCGCTTGGCGAGCGGAACGTTCGCCGCCGCCCAGGCTTTGCGCACCAGCATGCCGGTAAACGGCAGGTCTTTGACGTAATCGGCTGAGAAGCCGAGCGTCACATAGCCGGCCGCATTGGCCTGGAAGTTGAGCGGCGGCAGCACGAAGGCGGCGTCGGCGACGCCGGCCTTGAGCGCGGCAAGGCGCGCCGCCGCCACACCGCCGACCAGTTCGTCGTAATCACTGCGCTTTAGTCCGTTGGCCGCCGCCATCCGCTCGAAATAGACCGTGGTGATGTCATTGGCCTGGCCGACCGAGATGGTCTTGCCCTTCAGCTCGGCGATGGATTTCAGCTCGGGCTTGGCGATCAGCGCGTAGGGCGCGGTATTGCCGATGATGCGGACGATGGCGAGCGGCGCGCCTTTGTCGATGGCGTGGATGGCGTTGTCGTTGCCGATGCTCAGCGCTACGTCGAACGCGCCGCCGGTGAGCTGCTGGGCGACCGCGGGCCCGCTTTGCGCGAAGTTGATCTCGACGTCGAGATCTTCGCCGGCGAAAAATCCCTTGCGCGCCGCGACGTAAAACGGCCATAGCGGCGCCTGGCCGCCCAGCGTCCCGCCGACGATCTTGTCCGCGGCGCGGGCGGGCGGTGCGAGCGTCGCCGCGCCGATCAGGCCGATAAACATGCGTCGATGAATTGCCATTCGCCCCTCGACGTGCGCGGCTTGACAGCCCCGGCAGCTATAACTCAATGGTCCGCGAGAGGAAATGAACAAGGTCCAGTTATGACCGCCGCACCGCAGCCGACAGCGCCGGTGATCGTCGCCGCGAACGCGAGCAAGCTATTTCTCGACGGCGCCGTCACCGCGTTCCACCAGCTCGATCTCGAGGTGCGCGACCGCGAGACGCTGTGCATCGTCGGCCCGAGCGGCTGCGGCAAGACGACGCTGTTGCGCGCCATCGCCGGCCTCATCGACCTAAGCGGCGGCAAGCTTTTGCTCGGCGGCGCGCCGATCAATGGGCCTCCGCTTGGCGTCGCCATGGTGTTCCAGCATTTTGGCTTGCTGCCGTGGAAGACGGTCTACGACAACGCCGCGTTCGGGCTTGCGCTCGTTGGCGCCCCGGCGGCAGTAATCCGCGAGCGTGTCGGGCATTATCTCGATCTCGTTGGCCTCGCCGGCTTCGAGCAGCATTATCCCTATCAGCTCTCCGGCGGCATGCAGCAGCGCGTCGGCCTGGTGCGCGCGCTCGCTATCGATCCAAAGATCCTGCTGATGGACGAGCCGTTCGCTTCGCTGGACGCGCAGACGCGGGAGATCTTGCAGGAGGAACTGTTGCGCATCATGGAGCGGCTCGAGGAGCGCAAGACCATGGTGTTCATCACCCACTCGATCGACGAGGCCATCCTGCTCGGCGATCGCATCGCGGTGATGACCGCGCGCCCGGGCCGCATCAAGGAGATCATCGATCTGCCGTTCGGCCGGCCGCGCGACGTCGAGGCGATCCGCGCCGATCCGCGCTATGCCGAATTGCGTGCGCATATCTGGCACGAGCTCAAGGCCGCGCGGCCGGCGAGGGCGGCGTGAGCGTCTCGGTGCAAACCGGCACCGCCGTCGCCGACGGCGCCGCCGAAACCGCGCTGGCGCGCAAGGCCGCGATCGGGCGGCGGCGGCAGCGGCAAATCCTCACCGTCGTCATCCGGCTCACGTCGCTCGTCGTCGTCCTCGGGCTGTGGCAGATTCTCGGCGTCAAGGTCGATGCATCGCTGTTCACCACGCCGAGCGCTATCGCGCGCGCTGCGGTCGTGATGATCAAGAGCGGCGAGCTGTGGCACTATCTGTGGCCGAGCCTCGTCGTACTGGCGATCGGGCTTACCCTTGCGGCCATTGTTGGTATTGCGGTCGGCCTCTTGCTGGCGCGCTTTTGGGTGCTCGACGTCGCCTTCGGCAGCTACATCACATTTCTTTATTCGATCCCGAGCGTGGCGCTGGTGCCGCTCATCGTGCTGTGGGCGGGCTTCGACGTCACGGCGAAGGTCGTCATCCTGTTCCTGTTCGCCTTCTTCCCCATGGCGATCAACACCCATCAGGGCGTCAAGAACGTCGATCCGAAGCTGATCGAGGTCGGCCGTGCGTTCCGCGCCAGCGAATGGCAGTTGTGGACCAATATCGTGCTGCCGGGCGCGCTGCCGTTCATCGTCACCGGTTTGCGGCTCGCCGTCGGCCGCGGCTTGATCGGCATGGTGCTGGCCGATCTCTACACCGCCATTTCCGGCATCGGCTACCTGATCGTGCGCACCGCCGCCACCTACGAGGTCGACAAGATGTTCGTGCCGATCGTGACGCTCGGGCTGTTGGGCGTGACCTTGACGGCGCTCTTACGCGTCGTCGAATTGCAGGTGGCGCCGTGGACGGCGTCGGCGGCGCGCGAGTGAGAACGAACTGCGGGAGAACGAGAATGTCAGGCGCGATACGAACCCATGAGCTGCTCGCCGCATTCTGCGTGTTGCTTGCGCTTAGCACCGGCGAGGCGGCGGCGCAAAGCAATTGCGCCGCCATGCGCAAGATCAATATCGGCGTCTCGGTGGCGCCGCCGAACGTCGTGCACACCTCGTCCTATGTCGCCTTCGAGCTCGGCCTGTTCGCCAAGCACTGCATCGACGCCAACATCATCCAGTTCGACGGCGGCGAATCGCCGGCGGCGCGGGCCGCCGCGGCACAGGGCACCGCCTTGGTATCGACCAGCGCGGTGGCGATCGGCCACGGCGTCAAGGTGCAGCAGATTTGGGGTTTGGCGCCACGCATGCCGCAGGACTACGTGGTGCCGGAGGCGATCAAGACCGCGGCCGACCTCAAGGGGAAGAAGCTGAGCGCCACCGGCGGCGGGGTCGGCGGCTTCAACTGGCTGATGGGCCGGGAAATCCTGAAAACCGCCGGCCTCTCGGTCGACGACGTGCAATTCATTTCGTCGGCCACCGCCGCGCGGCTGCCAGGATTGATCGCTGGCCAGATCGACGGTGTCGCCTTGCATCCGGAGGACGTCTATCTGGCGCAAAAAGAAAAGCCCGGCTTGCATATCCTGGTTCAGCTCGCCGATCTGTTGCCCGACTACATGTTCAATGCCTATGGCGCTTCGACCGACTGGATCGCGCGCGATCATGCGCTGATGGTCGACGCCGTCGCCGCGATGATCGAGGCCAACCGCACCATCTATCGCGACGAAGCCAAGGTGGTGCCGATCATGGTGAAGGCGACCGGCAAGCCCAAGGAGGCCGTCGAATACGCCTGGGAGGTCGAGACCAAGCATTGCGTCTGGTCGGTGAACGAAGGTTTTAGCGCCAAGCGCACGCAATGGACCATCGATAATGACGTCGCCAACGGCTATATCGACGAGGCGAAGAAGCCGACCGTCGAGCAGGTGGTCAACATGCAGATCGCCAACGAGGCGGTTGCCGCCGCCGGCGGCCGCATGATCATCGGCGGGTGTACGGAATAGCGCGTTCGGCGCGCAGAGGGATTGTCATCATGAACATCAGACCGCCGCGCATCGGACCGCAGCCGTGGGACGTGGTGCGCGAAAAACTCGATCAGTCGCTGCCGTTCGCCAATATGCGCGATACGCCGTATTACCGCGACGCGGTGTGGGAGCAATTCTCCAAAGCCGAATACGACCGCCGCTATGCGGCGCTGCGCACCAAGATGCGCGAGCAGAATCTGGATGTGCTGATCGTGCCCGGCGGGCCGAGCCACTGGAGCTTTGGCGGCGGCATGTTGTGGCTGACCGGGCATTGGGAATGGCACGCGCTCGCGAGCTATGTGCTGGTGCCGCTCGAGGGCGAGCCGACCATGATCTATTCCATGGGCGGCACCCACGCCGAAGCGGTGCGCCGGCAGGTCGAGATCGCGGTCAAGGACGTGCGCCACAGCCGCAGCGGCCGCTACGCCGATATCATGGTGGAGCGCATCCGCGAATTGAGCCTCGAGCGCGGCCGCATCGGCCTGATGGAGATCGATCCGCGGCACGGCGATTACATGCCGGTGAACCAATACAACGTGCTGCGCGAAAATTTGCCCGATGCCGAGCTCGTCTTTACCAAAGGCTTTCTGCACGAGCTGCTTTCCGTGCACAGCGCCGAGGAACTCGACTGCGTGCGCAAGGCCGGTGTGCTGTGCAAGAACGCCATGGACGCCATGGTTGCCCGCGCGCGGCCCGGCGTGAAGGAATACGAGCTGCGGGCTGCTGCCGGCTCAGCCATCCTCGAAGGTGGCGGCGACATCGACTTTTTGATCATCGGCTCGACGCCGATGGCGAACCCAGCGCAGATTTTCGGCAATCCGCGGCCGTCTGGCCGCGTGCTGCAAAAGGGCGACATCATCAATATGGAGTTGGCGGCAGGCTTCCGCGGCTACACCGCGCAGATCGGCTCGCCGATCTGCGTCGGCGAGCCGACCGAGATGGTGAGGAAATTCTGGAACGACATCACGCTGCCCGGCTACAAAAAAATCATCGCCGAAATCGCGCCGGGGAGACCTGCGGAAAACATGCGGCTTGCCAGCAAATTCTTCCGCGACAACGGCTACCAGTCACGACCGACGCAATGCCACGGCATCGATCTGGTCACCGACGGACCGCATGTGGTCGCCGAGCATGTTTCGGCGGAAAAATTCGAGGAAGTGCTCAAGCCCGGCATGGTGATCATGGCCGAGCCCAACCCGATCACGCCGGACGGGCTGTTCGGGATTTTCCTCGGGCATACGTTTATCGTGACCGAGAGCGGCCACGAAGTGGTCGACGATTTTCCGCTGGAGATCGCGGTGGCGAAGGGATAAGTGCCCTCTTTCGCCTCTCCCGTTCCGGGAGAGGCGTACGCGCGCCGCAGGCGCGCGGGTGTGAGCCTGTCCGCCCGCGCAAGCGTCGGCCTCGCCTGGTCGCGCTGCGAACTTCACTAATCGCCAATGATCTTTAACCCTCCTGCCAGTGCAAACTTCAACATGTGGTCATAATTTTGTAGCTGATTTGATGTGTTCACTCCAGCGGATGCGTCCGCGACCTTCTAAGCGGAGCACATCTTATGCGATTTCGTTTTGCGGCTTTGGCGTTGGCGACGGTCTTCGTGCTCACGTACTGCGACGCGATCCTGCAGGCTGGCGTAAAGGCCCAGGAGCTTTCAGAGCAAGCACAAGTCCGCGCACAATGGAGCCATGAAAACGTTGAGTTGGCCAAGCTGTTCGATGCTGTCGTCGAGGCAGTGAATAAGAACTTTTTCGACGAAGCAGTATTGAAGCAACACAATTGGCTAGAACGCGCGCAAGCAACGCGCCCGCTGGTCCTAGCCTCGCCGACGATTGACGATGCTATTCGACAGATCAACAAGCTTCTTGCCGAACTCGGAACATCACATACGGCGCTTTATACGCCGAACGATTATCAATATTACATTCTGCTAGACATCGTCGGCTCCGGCCTCGACCTGGCGCGCCGAAGGTTCTGGGGCAATGGGCCATACTATCCTGGAATCGGCATTTTCACCCGCGAAGTTGGTGGACGGAATTTCGTCGATGACGTGCTGGAGGGCTCACCAGCAGATAGCAGTGGCTTGAAATTTGGTGACGAGATCTTGTCCGTTGACGGCCGACCGTACAGCCCCATCGAAGCCTTTCGTGGAAAAATCGGCACGACGGTGGAGCTCATGGTGCGCCGGACAGCGAATGCAGAACCCGAGCGGTTGACGGTCACGGTCGTTCCCATCCGACCTGCCCAGGCCTTTTCCGACGCAACGGAGGCAAGTGCGCGTGTCATCGAGCGCGACGGGAACCGCGTTGGGTACGTCCATGTCTGGGCGTTGGCCGAATCGATCAGCTTTAAGAATGCGCTCGGTAAGTTCGAACTGGCCACCGTTATTGCTGAACGTCTGGCGCGCAAAGGAATTTTTATTACGCCTGACGATCGTGACGCAATGCGCACGATGGTAGGAGAAGTCCCCAAACCGATCGATTCTCTCATTGTCGACTTACGCGGTCGTGTTGGTGGATATAGCGCAGTCGCAGGTGAAATGCTGGAAACGCTGGACGGCGGCAGCTATTGGGGAAGTTCGCACGCCTTCGGCCGCTTTTCGGGCAAACAATTAGCGGGCGTCCAAAGGGCGTCATTTCGAGGCCGCTCCGCTTTGCTGATTGACGCACAAACGCGCAGTGCGGCTGAAATCATGGCGTACGGTTATAAGCGCAGCGCCTTCGGACCGCTGCTTGGAACGACCACGGCGGGCGCCGTTTCATCGGGTAGGCTTTATCCCATGCCCGGCGACACGTTGCTCTATTTGGCAGTGGCCGGGCTTGATTTCGATGGCTATCGGCTGGAAGGTACGGGAGTGATTCCAGATCATTGGGTCGAGCGGCCCCTGCCATATGCTCAGGGGGCTGATCCTGTGTTGGACGCGGCGGCTAAACTTCTCTCGAGCCCGGACGCCAAATAATCCGGCGCGGACACGCGGCTCTCCCTGATCGCGCTGGGCGCGATCTGTCCTCTCCCAGAGGGGGCGAGGAGAATTACCGCGGCATCAAAAACTTGAAATCGCAGCCTTCGTCGGCGCCGAGAATCTGTTCGGCGAACAATCTTGCGTAGCCGCGTTGCGGCGTTTCCGCCGCCGGCGGCATAGCGGCGGCACGTTTTTTCAGTTCGGCGTCGTCCACCAGAAGCGAGATGCGGCGCTCTTTCACTGAGAGCCGGATGCGATCGCCATTGCGAACAAGACCGAGCGGGCCGCCGGAGGCGGCGTCGGGGGTGATGTGCAGGACGATGGTGCCGAACGCGGTGCCGCTCATGCGCGCGTCGGAAATGCGCACCATGTCCTTGACACCGCGCTGCGCCAGTTTTTTCGGGATCGGCAGGTAGCCGGCTTCCGGCATGCATTCCGGCGCGTGCGGGCCGGCATTCTGCAGCACCATGATGTCCTGCGGCTCAACATCGAGCGCCGGGTCGTCGATCCGGGCGGCGAGATCTGCCAGCGAGGAGAACACCACCGCGCGGCCTTCGTGCTCGAACAATTTGGCATCGGCCGCCGAGCGTTTGAGGATGGCGCCCTGCGGCGCCAAATTGCCGAACAGCGCCACCAGGCCGCCGGTCGGCTCCAGCGGCTTGTCGGCCTCGGCGATGATCGAGCGATCGATGTAGCTGTCGGCGTCGCCTTCGAGGCGTTCGCCGAGTGTTTCACCGGTCACGGTCATGCAGTCGAGATGCAGCAGCGGCTTGAGTTCGCGCAGCAGCGCGCCCATGCCGCCCGCCGCGCAAAAGTCTTCCATATAGCCGTTGCCGACCGGCTTGAGGTTGACCAGGACGGGCGTCGAATCCGACAGCGTGTTGAGGTGATCGAGCGAAATTTTAATGCCGGCGCGGCCGGCGATCGCGGTCAAATGAATGACCGCGTTGGTCGAGCCGCCGAGCGCGAGCAGCACGCGCAGCGCGTTCTCGACCGACTTCGCGTTGATCAATTGCGACGGCTTGAGTTTTGAGCCGATCAGCTTGACCGCCGCGGCGCCGGTCGCCTCAGCGGCGCGCAGGCGATCCGCGTGCACGGCCGGAATCGCCGCGGTGCCGGGCAGACAGAGGCCGAGCGCCTCGGTGAGGCAGGCCATGGTCGAGGCGGTGCCCATCACCGCGCAGGTGCCGGCCGTCACGGCGAGCTGGCCTTCGACCTCGGAGATTTCGTCGGCATCGACGTCGCCGGAGCGATAGCGCGCCCAATAACGGCGGCAGTCGGTGCAGGCGCCGAGCCGCTCGCCGCGGTGCCGGCCAGTCATCATCGGACCGGCGACCAGCGCAATGGCGGGCCGGTCGGCAGACACCGCGCCCATCAGCTGTGCCGGCACGGTCTTGTCGCAGCCGCCCATCAGCACGACCGCATCCATTGGTTGCGCACGGATCATTTCTTCCGTGTCGATCGCCATCAAGTTGCGGTATTTGAGGCTGGTCGGCGTCAGGAACACTTCACCCAGCGAAATTGTCGGGAATTCCAGTGGCAGCGCGCCCGCGGCGAGCACGCCGCGTTTCACCGCCGCCAACAGCTCGGGGAAATGGCGGTGGCAATTGTTGAAGTCGGAACCCGTGTAAGCGATGCCGATCACCGGCTTGTCGAGCATCGCGCGCGAATAGCCCATGGACTGCGCGAACGAGCGGCGCAGGTAGCGGGAGAAATCGCGGTCGCCGTAATTGGTGAGGCCGTGATCTAAACCGGTGGTCGTTTCTGACATCTGTTGGTCACGTCCTGATTGATGATACGCGGCGCTCGCGCGCACTACGCATAGATTTTGAGCGCGTCTGCTACTTATTCATGCGCTGCAACGCAGCAAAGCGAAAGGTTTTGGTAATCGAATATGCGCAATTTCGCTCATGTTCTCCAGGATTTTTCCCGTCAAAGTCCAGATGGCCGCCAAATCCCGTAACCGACCTATGCCGGCCTGGATCCTTCTCCCCGTCGCCTTCGCTGCAGCGGTCGCGGTCCTGGCCACCTGGGGCACGGGAAGCCTGCTCATCGGGTTAATGACCGCGCTGGTCGGCGCGCTGGCGGCGGCGTGGTGGTGCGAACAGATGCTGCGCGGCGTGGTCGGCACCATCGCCCAGATCGCCGGCGGCGACCGTTATGCCGCGCTGCCCGGCCGGATCGGCGGCGGCGCGCTGGGCGAAAGCGCCGTGGCGGCGGAACAGATGCGGCAAGTTTTGATCGACGCCGACGCGCTCGCGGTCGATCACCGCAGCCGGGAGGCGGAAACACGGCTGCACCATGCCGGCCGCAGCTTCTTCACCCAGCGCTTTCGCACCACCGTCGACAAGCTCGTCGGCGTGTTCCAGTCCGCGGCCGAGGAAATCCAGGTCACCGCCGCCGACCTCGGCGCGCGCAATGTCGATGTGCGCCAGCGCACCGCGCATGCGGTCGATGCCGCCACGGCGGCGAGCCGCGATGTCGCCGCGGTCGCCGACGCCGCGCGCGAGCTCTTGGCGCTGATCGTAAAATCCACCGCCGAAGCCACCGCCGCCAAGGATGCCACCGCGCGCACCATGACCGATCTCGAGCGCACCGACCGCACCGTGCGCAGCCTCGCCGCGGCGGCCGAACGTATCGGCACGGTGGTGAAGCTCATCGAGGCGATCGCCTCGCAGACCTCGCTGTTGGCGCTCAATGCCACCATCGAGGCGGCGCGCGCCGGCGCCGCCGGCCGCGGTTTTGCCGTGGTCGCGTCTGAAGTGAAAACCCTGGCGCAGCAGACCGCCAAAGCCACCGGCGATATCAGCGCCCAAATCCACGACATCCAACACGCGGTGAACCAGACGGTCGAAGCCATCGCCGATGTGTCGTCGAGCGTGACCACCATGAGCGAGGCCAACCGGCAACTCACCGGCATCCTTGATCACCAGGCCACCGAGATCGATCGCATCGGCAGCCGCGCCGAGCAGGTCGCCGGCGCCGTCGGCGGCGTGCTGCCGGAAATCTCCACTATCGCCAACAGCGTCGAGGCGGCCGGCAACGGCGTGCTGACCACCGCCGAGGATCTGCTCGGCCGCTCGAAATGGCTCGCGGACGCGATCTCGAGCTATTTCACCGACCTCGAGCACGGCTCGATCAAGATCGGCATTCTGCATTCGCTGTCCGGCACCATGACGGCGAGCGAACGGCCGTTGCAGGAACTCATGGTCATGCTGATCGAGCAGCAGAACGCGCGCGGCGGCCTGTTGGGCCGCCCGATCGAGCCGGTCATCGTCAATCCGCATTCCGACGCCAAGGCCTACGCCGATCTCGCGCAAAAGCTCATTGCCGAGCACAAGGTCGCGGCCATCTTCGGCTGCTGGAGCTCCGCCTCGCGCAAGGAAGTGCTGCCGATCGTCGAGCGCGACGACGCGCTGTTGTTCTATCCGAGCCAGTACGAAGGCGAGGAGGCGTCGCGCAACATCTTCTATACCGGCGCGACACCGCCGCAGCAGGCCATTCCGGCGGTCAACTTCCTGCGCGACCAGGGCATCAACCGCTTCTTCCTGGTCGGCACCGATTATATCTATCCGCGCACCACCAACGCCATCCTCAAAGCCTATCTGGCGAGCCAGCAGGTCACCGACATCGCCGAGCGCTACACGCCGGCCGGGCTGAAGGACTGGCGCGCGGTGGTCGAGCACATCCGCCGCTTCGCCAAAGGCGGCCGCACCGCCATCGTCGCCACCGTCAGCGGCGACGCCAATGTGCATTTCTTCCGCGAGCTCGCCGCCCAGCAGGTCAGCGCCGGCGTCATCCCTGTCATGTCGCTGTCGATCAACGAGGCCGAGCTGCCGGCGCTGATGCGCTCGAACGTGGCCGGCAATTTCGCCGCCTGGAATTACCTGCACGCCTTCGACACCCCGGAGAACCGTGCCTTCATCGCCGAGTGGCGCCGTTTTACCGGTAAGCCCGATGCGGTGACTAACGACCCGATGGAGGCGACCTGGATCGGGTTCCATCTGTGGGCGGCGGCGGTCGAGGCAGCGGGCACCACCGACGTCGCCAAGGTGCGTGAAGCGCTCGGCGGCAAGCGCATCGCCGCGCCGAGCGGCTTTACGGTGCAGATGGATGGCCAGACCCATCACCTCTATAAGCCGGTGATGATCGGCCGCATCACCGACGACGGCCGTATCGTGCCGGTCTCGGTCACCGAAGGCCTGGTACCGCCCGATCCGTGGAGCCCGTGGCTGGCCCGTTCCGGGCCGCAAGCCCGCCGCGCCGTAGGGTCATAGTCCAGCGCGATTCCATCAAATTGAATTGATTTCGTTTCCTGCCGCGACAAGCATCCCCATACAAGCCCTCGACAAATACCCTGGAACGCTTCTAGAAATATATTGTAGAGTTCCTTGAAGGCCCGGGACGGGCCGTATTTATCGACCGGCACTCCCGCATGACCTATCGCAGAAATCACCCCGTCGATTATCACGCCTTTTTCGCCGACGCGCTCGGCCGCCTGCACGGCGAGCGGCGCTACCGCGTCTTTGCCGACCTGGAGCGCATCGCCGGCCGGTTTCCGCACGCCATCTGGCATTCGCCGGACGGGCCGAAGAACGTCGTGATCTGGTGCTCGAACGACTATCTCGGCATGGGCCAGCATCCCAAGGTCATCGGCGCCATGGTCGAGACCGCGACCCGGATGGGCACCGGTGCCGGCGGCACCCGCAACATCGCCGGCAACAATCACCCGGTGGTCGAGCTCGAGCGCGAGCTTGCCGACCTGCATCGCAAGGAAGCGGCGCTGGTCTTCACCTCAGGCTATGTGTCGAACGAGACCGGCATTTCCACGCTCGCCAAGCTGATGCCGAATTGCCTGATCCTGTCGGACGCCTGGAACCACAATTCGATGATCGAGGGCGTGCGCCAGGCGCACAGCGAGAAGCAGATTTTCCGCCATAATGACATGGCGCATCTCGAGGCGCTGCTCGCCGCCGCCGATCCGGCGCGGCCAAAACTCGTCGTATTCGAAAGCCTCTATTCCATGGACGGCGACCTGGCGCCGGTGCACCAGATCTGCGAACTCGCCGAGCGCTACGGCGCCATGACCTATGTGGACGAGGTGCACGCGGTCGGTATGTACGGCCCGCGCGGCGGCGGCATCACCGAGCGCGACGGCGTCATGAACCGCATCGACGTGATCGAGGGCACGCTGGCAAAAGCGTTCGGCTGTCTCGGCGGCTATATCGCGGGCTCCGCCGTGCTGATCGACGCGGTGCGCTCCTACGCGCCCGGTTTCATCTTCACCACCGCGCTGCCGCCATCGGTGGCCGCCGCGGCGACCGCCGCGATCCGGCATTTGAAAACCTCACAGTGGGAGCGCGAACGCCATCAGGATCGCGCCGCCCGCACCAAGGCCGTGCTCGCCGCCGCGCGGCTGCCGGTGATGACGAGCCCCACTCATATCGTGCCGGTCTATGTCGGCAATCCGGAGCAGTGCAAGGAGGCGAGCGATCTCCTGCTCGCCGATCACGGCATCTACATCCAGCCAATCAACTATCCGACCGTGCCGAAAGGCACCGAGCGGCTGCGCATCACGCCGAGCCCGTATCACGAGGACGCGCTGATCGACACCTTGGCCGAAGCTTTGGTCGACGTCTGGCAAAAGCTCGGCCTGCCATTCAAGGAACGCGCGCTCGCTGCCGAGTGATCAAATACTTGCGTGATTTAAGTACTTGCGATTGAAATATTGGCGTTACCCTGAGCAAAATCACTCGCGTCCCAAAATCGCCTCACTTTCGACGCCGTGCGCCGAATTTGTGTTGACGAGCGCGGCAACGCCTTCGGTTACCAATAGCCGCGACTGCGACCCCAGTATCCGCCGCCGCCGCCGAACAGCAGCACCAATACAAGAATAATCAGGATCAATTCCATAACAAACCTCCGTTGAAGGCGACGGCCTTATTTGCCGCGCACTGCATCTTTCAAGCCGCCGATCGCGTTTTGCACTTTGCCTGCAGCCTTGTCGGTCTTGCCTTCGGTTTCCAGCTTCTTGTCGCCGAGAATCTTCCCGGCGGTTTCTTTCACGGCTCCCTTGGCCTGCTCGGCCGAGCCTTTGATGCGATCTTTATCCATGATCGTTTCCTCGATGTCGGTTGGTCTTGAGTAACGGCTGGCGTCAATGTTTTGTTCCCGATAGCATGGGTCCATACGCGCTGTTTCCCACCCACTCATCGGACACCTCGCACGGAGTATCAGGCATGGCGAAGAAATCCCGGACCAAGACCAAGAAGCGAGCCAAGGTTGCTTATCCCGGCATGATGGGCGACGGCACCGAAGAGCAGAATCTCGGGCAGCGCGGCAACCCGAAGGCGCGCATAAAGAAGAAAGAAGTCACGGCAGCCTTCGGCAAACCACGCGCCAAGAAATAGCTCCCACCTCGACATCGTCGCTCCACCCATAGACATAACGGCTGAGGCGGTCCTTCACGTTCACGTTTGGTGGGCGGGTTTTTGCTCGACCTCTCCCGATTTATGGTATGGTACGGTATGGTACGGAGGTTCAGGTCCACGGCGACTAAACGCCGACCATCATTCGATCCAAAAACGTTTCTCGCCCGTGTCGGGGGCGGGCGAAGCCATGCCAAATACCGCAAAGGCCAGATCGTCTTTTCCCAAGGGGACGCTGGCGATGCGGTCTTCTATATCCAGAAGGGCAAGGCCAAGGTCACCGTCGTTTCCGAGCAAGGCAAGGAAGCCGTCGTCGCAATTTTAGGAATAGACGAATTCTTCGGCGAGGGATGTCTTGCCGGACAGGTGCAGCGTATCTCGACGGTCACGGCCATGACGGACGCCCTCATTGTCCGGCTGGAAAAGGCGGCCATTGTCCAGGTGATCCATCGGGAGCCGGCATTCTCCGAGATGTTCATTGCGCATCTTCTGGGCCGGAGCATCCGCGTTGAAGCCGATCTTGTCGATCAGCTGTTCAATTCAAGCGAAAAACGTCTTGCCCGAATGCTCCTGCTGTTGGCGAACTTCGGCAAGGAAACCAGGCCGGAGCCGATTATCGCCAAAATCAGCCAGGAGACGCTTGCGGAGATGATTGGAACGACGCGGTCGCGGGTGAGTTTCTTCATGAACAAATTTCGCAAGCTTGGCTTCATTGCATACAACGGCGGGATCGAAGGCGGCATCGAAGTCCACAGCTCATTGTTGAATGTCGTTCTGCACGAGCAGCCGCAAATCAAGACTTAAATTTGCAGTTATGATGTCCCCCTTATCGACAAAGATAATTTCGGAGATCGGCGAGGCAGCCAACTGAGGCGACCAAAAAGAAAGAGTCCCGACCAGGGGCTGGGGGGCTGTCAGCGCTCAAGAACGGCAGCAAAGCTTCAGTTGTTTTTTATTCGATTGCCGGCTGCCAGGTTTGTCCACGAGAGGGTTATTTCAGCCGGCCTGTCGTGATTGACCGACTGTCGCTCCAGTAGTGCCGCTTGCGTCCATGTTCGCGCGAGATCGAGCATATCTCGTCTATCCTCTTCGGTTTTGGCGTAGGAGGCCGAGAGGATCGCTTCCTTGGCGTATTGCCAAAACTGATCTGTTGTTGGCATGGGGCACCTCCGTGCTCCGACATCCCGATATCTGCATGCACTCCTTGGCAGTCGTCATCTGCTCAAAATTGCTCACGCAGATCACCCGACCTCAAATCCGTCCACAGCAGTGAGATGATTTTAGTTTTTACGGGGCCGCAGTCCGCGCACGTGAAGTTTTCGAGGGCAACATCGCGGCGGCGTGGGTGTGGCTCGACGACGCCCTGCATTATCGGCTTGCGGCACTTAGGGCATGTGTCATTGAAAAACAGGTTCAACGACATGATGAGTTCCCTCCACGCTAGGCGAACTGAGGACGCTCAAAAGGGTCCAGGCAAGATCGTGAGGGTCCCAGGCGTCTTGCGATGACGCCCAGTCGAACCGGATGGTGCTCCGCTATAAGTTCCATGTCTAGAGAATTGTACGGTCCCGTACAGAATTCCTTTCTCAGCCCGAAACGGAGTTGGGTGAATTAAGGCACTCCAAAATTCAAATTAGGACAAAAGGCCCCGCAATTAGGACAGCGCAATGGTCACGCGACGCTTAAGCCCACACCGACCTGGCCGCCCGAACGGCTCAAGCGTTGGCGGTATGTCTTGGACATTCGCACGCATGTCTCATTCCCGGGTGGGCATACGGCGGGCGCCAGCCTGCTCGATATGAGCAATATTGCACAGACGCCGGCGTGGATTTTGGCCCCAATGAATCCGACACACTGGAGACCAAGGCCATGTCGCTCGGGCTCATCCTCGTCATCATCCTCGTCATTTTCCTGTTTGGCGGCTTCAGCGGCCGCTTCGGCGGCTACGGTTACGGCTACGGACATGGCGGTATCGGTGTCATCGGCGTCATCTTGATCATCATTGTCGTTCTTATGCTGCTGGGGCGGATTTGAAGTGAATTCCCCCGCGCGGACGCCGTGTGAACCGGACCGTGCCATGCTTGGTCGCTCGCATCAGCGTTTCGCTTCATATGAGGCCAAGGGAGCAATCATCTTGACGGATGTAATTGCGGCGCGATCGACGGTGGTGGACAAGTCGACGGAACGGACGACGCGTGAACCATCCGTGCAGGACGTCATGCTCGCTGCCATTCCGAATTTGCGCGCATTCGCGATGTCGTTGAGCGGTAACGCCGACCGTGCGGACGACCTGGTACAGGAAACGGTAACGCGCGCCATGGCCAGCATCGGTTCGTTCACGCCGGGGACGAATATGGCAGCATGGCTTTTCACCATCCTGCGCAACCGATTTCGCTCGGAATATCGCAAGCGGCGCCGCGAAGTCGAGGATCCGGATGGCAGCTACTTGGCCAGCCTGAAAGCACCCCCCGAGCAGTTCGGTCGCTTGGAATTCAAGGAGCTCATCAAGGCTCTTGCAAAGCTGCCTCACGTTCAGCGCGAGGCGCTGCTTCTGGTCGCCGCCTCGGGCTTTTCCTACGACGAAGCGGCGGCGATCTGCGACGTGGCGGTCGGAACGATCAAGAGCCGCGTCTCCCGCGCGCGCCAACTGCTCGCGGAGCTGCTCGTCATCGACGGTCCGGCAAATTTCGCTCTGGACCGCGCGACCGCCTTGAGCGGAGCCGGCTGGTAGGAAAAGATCGCGCCGCCGGAGGCCCGATTCAATACGCGCATAAGCAAAAGCGGCCACGCTTCCAACCGGGAACGCGGCCGCCTTATTTCAAGTTCGCCGGATGTCCTCAGTAACCGCCGTAGCCGCCGAAGATGCCATTGATGACGGCGCCGACAACGGGAACACCATAGCCGGGGCATCCATTATAGCCGTAGCCATAACCGGAGCAGCTGTCGTAGACCGGGCCATTGTCATAGACCGGTCCGCCACCGTAGTAGCCGCCGCCGCCGGAGCGGACGACAACACGACCGCCGCGGGCGTAGCCGGCCGATCCACGTCCGGCACGGGCATAGCCAGCCGATCCATTTCCGCCACGGGCGGGGCCGGCCATCGCGTGTCCGCCGCCATGTCCGGCAAAGGCCTGTCCGCCGCCGCCATGACCACTATTTTGGTGGCCGGCAGCTAATGCATTCGTCGCCATAGGCACGCAACCCAGCGCGACCGCGGCTGCGAGAGCGACGAGAGTTTTTTTGTGAAGCACGTGATTCTCCTATGTTTCAAACAATAATTTGTTTGTGACTGCAGCGACAACGCTCGATCGCCGCCAAAAGTTGCAAGGCAAAGGGACACGTTCGCGTGTTAGACCGCGATGCGCCTTGCCTTAATGCCGACGCCAGGCGAGAAATTCTGCACAGAAACGCCGAGGGTTGCGCGGTGCTGGCCTCAGCCGGGCCGCTATGACCGACTGAGGATGCTCACTCTAGTGAGCCGCCTGCGATCTCCTCAAACGGGGGACCTGCTCTATTGCAGCAGCCAAGTCTATTGCAGCAACCAAGACACCAATTGATTCAGCGGAGTTTTAGGTGGGATATAAATATTCTCATTCCCAATCTTCTTTACGCTCTTCTTGCCAAATTGGATTCTTGGAAATTCACGAGTTGCCCCCGCGTCCCGCCTTGCATCGTGAAGGTCAGCCGGCTGGTATTCTCTTCGCCACTCGCAATTCGGGCACAGTACGGAAAACTCTCGCGGTATACGCAGCGTGCTCTGCACCGGAATTTCGTAAGAGCACGTCGGACAGCTCACGCAGTTCACGACCGCATCGGGAGTGACAACTTTCCGGAATACTGGCACTGCGGCCTACTTTCAGGCTTTAGAGGATTGAGCGGTTCCCCGCTCCATTATTTCTACGAGGCGCCCCAGTTTCTCGTCGATCTGTCCAAGCCGATATGCGGCATATTCCACCGCATAGGCGGCACGTTCGTCCGCGGCCGGCATTTGTTCGTACCGGATGTTCGGCGTGAAAGCCTTGGCGAACAACGTCTGATAGCGGTCGCGAATGGTATTGGCTGTGGTCTCGGTTAGCCGTAGCTGGGCCATGGCGTGTCTTCCTGTTTGATGGAATGCGCGATCATGATCGTCATTCCGCGTGAGCGGGAAAGCCCGGCGGCGCCTCAGGCGCCTGCTGCCCTGCAGCTCTCGATGCCGGATCGACATCGATTTGAAATTGGCGAATGCGGGCTTCGGCCAACAGGCGAAGCCCGCTTCATGATCGAGCCGCTTACTTGAGGGCGGTCGAAACGCTGCTGAAGGTATTCTTCAGGTTGGTGCCGAGGCCCTGAACGACGGCGATGATCGCTACCGAGATGCCGGCAGCGATGAGGCCATATTCGATGGCGGTCGCTGCCGTTTCGTCCTTGAAAAAAGAAAGTGTGAGATTCTTCATGGCAAACTCCTGTTGATCCCGCAGGGGATCTGAGACCCTTCACATAGTTATCGATTGACCCATTACGAGTACTAAACTGCAAAAAACGACAATAATACTACATTAAGATAATAAGTTACAGTTATCATAAGTAAAATTAAGATATTAATTCGATATAACGTAATATTGTTTCCTGAATGAATCGTATCGCCGTCGCCGCGGCAGCCGCGCTCTCATTTCCACAATCCTCAGAGTGAGCAATTTTGCACAGCCTTTGCCTCGGCAAGGGCCTTCAGTAGCGCTGAAGATTTGTCTTTTCGACATCGGCGCAACGGTCGGCGTGTTTAAGCTTTTGCCGGTCGCCAGATTCTTTCGTAGCGGAGGACAATTCAGGGAAGCGGGGGATAGTCGTAGCCGACCGCGCGTTAACGGCAATGCGTTGGCCGCTTTTGGTGAGGGTAGATATGGAAACGTCATACCATCGAGAGCGCTCCCGACCGGCAGACGCATCGGGCCTACCCAATAGCCCGCTGCTCATAGACCTCGATGATGCGCGCCCGCTCGCCCAGGCGATCGTGGATACGATCCGCGATCCCCTCCTGGTTCTCGATCAGGATCTGCGTGTCGTCACGGCAAACCGCGCTTTCTGCCAGGCGTTCAGGATGAATCTTCAGGACATTCATGGCCGTCCGGTTTACGGGCTGGGCGATGGCCAATGGGATATCCCCGAGCTTCGGTTGCTGCTGGAAGGCGTGGCACCCCAGCACGCCGTGATGGAGGCTTACGAAGTCGAGCGCGACTTCCCCGTTATCGGAAGACGCTCGATGCTCCTGAACGCGCGCGAGCTATTTTTTCAAAAAAGCGCCCGCAAGCTCATTCTCCTGGCAATCGAAGACGTCACCGACCGTCGCACCGCGGAACGGGAGATAACCAATCTGCTGCAACAGAAAGAAACGCTGCTGCAGGAGATGCAGCACCGCGTCGCCAACAGCCTGCAAATCATCGCGAGCATCCTTTCCATCAAGGCGCGGGCGGTGAAGTCCGAGGAAACGCGGTTGCATCTTAAGGACGCGCATCAGCGGGTCATGTCGGTGGCGGCTGTACAACAACAGCTGCTGGCTTCAGGCCACGGCGCGCAGATCGAAATCGGCCCCTATCTCGTTCGATTGTGCGAGGCCCTGGCAGCCTCGATGACCGAGGACAGTCATCCGGTCTCATTGCAGGTCCAGGCGGATGGCGGCACGGCCTCATCCGCCGAGGCGGGCAGTATTGGCCTCATCGTCACGGAGCTCGTGATCAATGCGTTCAAGCACGCCTTTGTCGGCGGTCGCGCCGCGGGCCAGCTTGTCGTCGCCTATGGGGCGGCCGATACGGGTTGGCGGCTTGCGATTTCCGACAATGGCGTTGGAACCCCGCAGGCTCATCTGGGTTCGTCGCGGACAACGTCCGGATTGGGCACGATCATCGTCGAGGCGCTTGCCAGACAGCTCGGCGCTCGTGTGGACACCGTGACGAACTCTCAAGGCACGACAGTCTCGATCACCCATGGTTCGATGGGCCTTGGCTCGGCCACCCGCGCCGTCGCGGGGTCCTGAGGAGGGAAGCGCAAATGTTCACCGAAAAGAAATATCGCGCGAAGTCCAAGGAATACGGCGATCTCATCAAGGGGTCGAACGACCCAGGCCAGATTCGCAAATTGCAAGACTCGAAAGATAGTTTCAGCTCGCTTGCCGACAACGAAGAATGGCTGGCGACCAATTTCGACAAGACGGTGCAGGTGCCGGCCGAAGAGCAACCCGGCCATATCACCCTCGTCGCTGAAGAAGAGCGTGTTCTTCGCTGCCTTGGCGCCGCCGTCATCATGCAGTGGAACACGCTGCCGGCGAAACTTCAGCGGGAGCTTTTCGACACGGCCGGATCGATGGGCGATCTCTTGGATACGGCGACGTTGCGCGGCCAAATCGCCCGGTTTCTGCACAAGCACAAGGACGACGAGTCGGAAGCATGATATTCCACGACTGACGGCCTGCTAATCCAGATTCCGAACCGCCGCATTGCGCCCCGCGGTCTTTTGCTGCGCAATCCGGCGTGCAGCGATGGCCACCGAGAACGTCACCACCAAAAACCGCGCCAGATGATGCGCCCCGACATAAACCGGGTCGAGATGCAGCGCCAATGCCAGCACCATCATGGTGTCCTGCGCGCCGGGCGAGAACGCGATCACGATATTGGCGATCGGAAACGGAAAGAAATAGGCCACGATGGCGATGAAGAACGCCGCGACCGCCATCGACACGGCGAAAGAGCCGAGCGCGGCGCCGAGATAGCCGACCAGCATCCGCGCGGAAGTGTTGGCGAAGCGCGAGCCGACCAGCGCGCCGAGGGTGATCACTGCGCTGGAACCGACCCACCACGGCAGCACGGCGTGAATATAGCCGGTGCCGTGAAGCAGGCCGGACCCGGTCAGCGCGCCGAACATCAACCCGCCCGGAAATCGCAAGTATAAGAACGCAACGGCGAAGCTGACCGAAACCGCGACCAGCACGATCATTTGCCCGAGCACGGAGACGTCGGCGGGACCGCGCGCGACCGCGACCGCCGGCACCACCAGCCCGAACAGAGCCAGCCCGTTCGGCAGGCCGATGACGATCAATAAGACCCGCATGGTCTGCACGATGGCGATGGCGCGCAGATCGCCGCCGAGCTCCGACGACAGCGCGATCACCTGGGCCATGGCGCCGGGACTGGCGCCCAAGAGCGCCGACAGCGGATCCCACCGGTGCACGACACAGAGATAGCTCGAGGTCGCGAGCATCATGACGATGGTGCACAGCATGAGCAGCGCGATGCTCACCGGCCACGTCGTCACGCCGCGCAGCGTCTCCGGCGTCACCACGGCGCCGAGTAGAATGCCGACGATGACGTAGCAGAAGCGCGCCAAGAGCAGTGGCATCCTGACCGGCCGGCCCAACAGTGCCGCCGTCGCCACGGCCAGAACCGAGCCGGAGACCAGCCCCGCCGGCAATGCCAGATAGGTAAATGTCAGGCCGCCGGCGAGCGCGATCGCAAGCGTCTCGGTCGTTTCGATCAGCACGCGCCGCGAGGGGAGGGCAGGGACCATCGTTTCCCCATGAATGCTCCCTGGCTCAAGCGCCGTCAACGCGCCGTCGTTGCGAGGAGCGAAGCGACGAAGCAATCCAGCTCTGCGCCGCCGTGCTGGATTGCTTCGCTTCGCTCGCAATGACGGGGAGCCATGGACAGGGCATTGGAAAAGTGATGACTTTCATTAAAATCGGGCGCGGCGGACCTAAAAACGCCGCGTGTCGTCGTTTGGCCAAGGTCGCGTTTGGGGTAAGGCCATGTTGCAGGGCTGGGTCGTCGTTATCATTGCCCTTGCCTATATCGGCTTTCTGTTCCTGGTGGCGAGCTACGGCGACCGCAGGCGCGAGCTGTCGCGCGGCACCACGTCGCGATTGCTGATCTATCCGTTGTCGCTGGCGATCTATTGCACGTCGTGGACGTTCTTCGGTTCCGTCGGCCTTGCCTCGCGCGGCGGCTTGGATTTCTTCGCCATCTATATCGGCCCGATGGTGATGGTCGGGCTGGCTTATCCGCTGCTCATCCGCATCGTGCGGCTGGCCAAGGGCCAGAACATCACCTCGATCGCCGACCTGATCGCCGCGCGCTACGGCAAGAGCCAAGCGGTGGCGGCGACCGTGGCGCTGATCGCCATCGTCGGCATGGTTCCCTATATCGCGCTGCAGCTCAAAGCGGTGTCGTCGTCGGTCGGCACCATTTTGGCGCAAGCCTATCCGGGCGGCGCGCAGCCCATCGTCGGCGACAGCGCGCTGTTCGTCGCGCTGTTGATGGCGGCATTCGCGGTGCTGTTCGGCACCCGCCACACCGACGCCACCGAACATCAGGACGGGCTGATGCTGGCGATCGCCACCGAATCGATCGTCAAGCTGGTGGCCTTCCTCGCCGTCGGCATTTTCGTGACCTTCGTGATGTTTCACGGCCCGCTGGCGCTGTTCACTCGCGCGCTCGACCAGGCCAATACCGCGGCGGTGCTGACGCGCGTGCCGCCGCTCGCGGGCTTCGGCGCGATGACGGTGCTGTCGCTGTTCGCCATTGTGCTGTTGCCGCGGCAATTCCATGTCGCGGTGGTCGAGAACCACAGCGAGGCCGAGATCCGCCGCGCCGCGTGGCTGTTCCCGGTCTATCTGGTGCTCATCAATCTGTTTGTGCTGCCGATCGCCATGGCCGGCCTGCTGACGTTTCCCGCAGGAAAGATCGACAGCGACATGTTCGTGCTGGCGCTGCCGATCGCCGCCCATTCCGAATTGATCACGCTCATTGCCTTCGTCGGCGGGCTGTCGGCGGCGACCGCCATGGTGATCGTGGAATCGGTGGCGCTGGCCATCATGGTGTCGAATGACATCGTGGTGCCATTGGTGCTCAAGCGTCGCGCCACTTTCGCCGGGGCGAGCGATGCCGGCGCCTGGCTGTTGACCACGCGGCGCATCGCCATCTTCGTCATCCTGCTGCTTGCCTACATCTATTACCGCTCGGCCGGCGACGCGCAGCTTGCCGCCATCGGGCTATTGTCGTTCGCCGCAATCGCCCAACTGGCGCCGGCGTTTTTCGGCGGCCTGATCTGGCCGCGCGGCACCGCCCGCGGCGCCATCGCCGGCATGACCGCGGGCATCCTGGTCTGGGGCTACACACTCTTGCTGCCGAGCATTTCCGATGCCGGCATTGTCAGCGCCGGCATTTTGACCGACGGGCCGTGGGGCCTTGGCTTTTTGCGGCCACAGGCGCTGTTCGGCCTCGATCTGCCGCCGCTGGTCCACGGCGTGCTGCTCAGCCTCGCCGTCAATATCGCCTGCTATGTCGGCTATTCGTTGAGCCGCCGGCCGACGTCGATCGAACGGGTGCAGGCCGATGTGTTCGTGCCCTCGACCTTGGCGCCGATCCTGGCGCCGATGGCGCCGAGTTTCCGGCTGCGGCGCGCCTCGGTCACAGTCGAGGAGTTGATCGCCACCGTGGCGCGCTATCTCGGCGAGGAGCGCACCCGCGATTCCTTCGCAAGCTTCGCCGCCTCGCGCCGCATCAGCCTCGAGCCGCAGGCCGAGGCCGATTTCCAGTTGCTGCAATACGGCGAATATCTGCTGGCGTCGGCCATCGGCGCGGCGTCGTCGCGGCTGGTGCTGTCGCTGCTGCTGCGCAAGCGCACCGTTTCGACCAAGGACGCGCTAAAACTGCTCGACGACGCCAATGCGGCGTTTCACTACAACCGCGAGATTTTGCAGACCGCGCTCGACCACGTCCGCCAAGGCATCGCCGTGTTCGACAAGGATCTTAATCTCGTTTGCTGGAACCGCCAGTTCGGCGAGATCTTCGACCTGCCGCACGGCCTCACCCGCGTCGGCATCGCGCTTGCCGAGATTTTGCGCTACGTCGCGCAGCACGGCGACGAAAAGAATTTCGATGCTGCCATTGCCGAGCGTATCGCCAGATACACGTCCGAGGTCGAGCCGTTCCTCGAGCGCTTCGCGGAGCGCGGCTTGGTGATCGAAGTCCGCTCAAATCATATGCCCGACGGCGGCCTGGTGACGACGTTCACCGATATCACTCCGAGCGTAAAGGCGGCCGAGGCGCTGGAGCGCGCCAATGCCACGCTGGAGCGCCGGGTGCGCGAGCGCACCAAGGAGTTGACCCGGCTCAACACCGAGCTCGAACGCGCCAAGGCCGAGGCCGACGATGCCAATGTATCGAAGACCCGTTTCGTCGCCGCCGCCAGCCACGATATCTTGCAACCGCTCAACGCCGCGCGGCTCTACGTCACCAGCCTGATCGAGCGCCAGCGCGCCGGCGAGGACGCCAACCTGGTGCAGAATATCGACGCCTCGCTCGAAGCGGTCGAAGAGATTTTCGCGGCGCTGTTGGACATTTCGCGGCTCGATACCGGCGCGATGAAGCCGGAAATGACCGATTTCCGCGTCGACGAATTGTTGCAGCGGCTCGATGTGGAATTCGCGCCGCTGGCCCGCGAAAAGGGCCTGGCATTGCGCTTCATGCCTTGCGCGCTCACGGTGCGCTCGGACCGCCGCCTGCTGCGGCGGCTCCTGCAAAACCTGGTTTCCAACGCCATCAAGTACACGCCGTCAGGCAGCGTGCTGGTGGGCTGCCGGCGCCGCGGCGGCAAACTGCGCATCGACGTCTACGATACCGGCATCGGCATTCCGCATGGCAAACGCCGCGCGGTGTTCAAGGAATTCCACCGCCTCGACCAGGGCGCGCGAGTCGCGCGTGGCGTCGGCTTGGGCCTCTCCATCGTCGAGCGCATCGCGCGCGTGCTGGATTGCGAGGTGGCGCTCAAATCCGTGGTCGGGCGCGGCTCGCGGTTTTCGGTCGAGGTGCCGCGGGCGGCTGCTGCTGCAGCGCGTCCGGCCGTTGCCGCCCTGACGCGAACCGGCGCCGGCCGGCTCACCGGTACGGTCGTGCTGTGCATCGACAATGACCGCAGCATTCTCGACGGCATGGAGAGGCTTTTAGGCGGCTGGGGCTGCCGCGTATTGACCGCGGCGGACCTGACCGAAGCGCTGGCGGCGATGGACTCAAGCGGCCTCGAACCGGACGGCTTGCTGGTCGACTATCATCTGGATGGCGGCAACGGCATCGTCGCGATCGCGGAATTGCGCCGCCGCCTCGGCCGTCAACTTGGTCGTGATTTGCCGGCGATCCTGATCACCGCCGATCGCTCGCTCCATGTGCGCGAGGAGGCGCAGGCGGAGGGCGTGCACCTTCTTCACAAACCGATCAAGCCGGCATCCTTGCGCGTGCTGATCACGCAGTGGCGCGTGCAACGCGTCGCGGCGGAGTAAGATCTTCGGCCTCCGCTATCGCGGGGGCGGATGGAGCGGCCATTGCCCCGCTTCGATCCTTCCGGCTGCTATAACGGCCTGCGTCCGGCTCTCGACACCGAGTTTTTGCAGGATCGCTGAGACGTGCGCTTTCACGGTCGCCTCGGAGACGCCGAGCTCGAATGCGATCTGTTTGTTGAGCAAGCCGCCCGACAGCATCATCAGCACGCGCACCTGCTGCGGCGTCAGGCTTGAAAGCCGCGCGATCATCGCCGTGGTCTCGGCGTCGGATTGGCGCGTAAAATCGACGTCGGGCGGCGTCCACACTTCGCCGGCTAGCACCCGCGCAATGGCCCCCCGCATGGCGTCGATACCGAGCGTTTTCGGAATGAAGCCCGACGCGCCGAATTCCATGCAGCGGCGGATCACCGCCGGGTCGTCGTTGGCCGACACCACCACGATCGGCAGGCCGGGATATTGCGCGCGCAAATACATCAGGCCGGAGAAGCCGCGCACGCCGGGCATGCTGAGATCGAGCAGAATGAGGTCGACGTCGCCGCCGCGTTCGAGCTGTTCGGTGATCTCTTCGAACGTGCCGGCCTCGCCGATGTCGGCGCGGCTGAACAAGCCGGACACCGCCTCACGCAGCGCGCCGCGAAACAGCGGATGATCGTCGGCAATCAGGAGATGATGCAATTGCGCTTCGGCCAATGTCGCCTTCCGATCGGTCGTGCGCGCTATTTTAGGACCGATCGGGGTGGATGACCACCGGCCGGACTATCGCGGGCTAAACCGCCGCGAACCAGGCACAACCCGGCACCTTTGCCCGATCGATTGTTCGGCTTTCATTGATAGTCTGTTCGCCGGTTCCCCGATTAAGAACGGCCCGCCCGAACCCATCTCCTGACCAACAGCGATAGCGGTGTGACGAGCGGTGTGACGCCGGTATCGGTTGCGTAACGAGGAGACTAGCCATGATCAACACATCAAAGTTTGCCCTCATTGCGGTGCTGGCGGCGATGAGCGTCGCATCGCCGGCCTTCGCCCAGTCGTTCAACAAAGGCGACGGCACCGGCAACAATTTACCCTTCGCTTACGGGTCCGGCGGCACCAAGCCCACTTGGACCGTCGCTCCGCAGAACGAGCAGATTGCCGCCCGGCAGAGCAATGCCGGCAAGGTCGCCGTTCGCCAGACCGGTCACGCCAGATTCGCCGTGACCGGCACGAACGGCCTCTACGACTACGCCGCGGTTCCGTTCGCATCCGGATCGGATGCGGCAAACAGCCCAGCTGCCACCGGTGGCGGCAGCACCGGCTACAATGAGATGCTTCTCAGAGACTGAAGAGTGCTTCTCCGAGACTGAAGCATGCGTGAAAACGGGGGCGGGCCTTTGTCCGCCCTCGTTTCCTTTTCAATTTCCCGGAGGAGACGGATGTCGCGTCGCGTCGGTCACCGTGTGCGGATCGGGCGGCGTGAGTATAGGCCTCGTGCCGTCGTGGCCGTTTTGTTTGATCTGGGGCGAATGCGCGAAACGTGCGGCGAGGAAATCGATGAACGTCCTGGTTTTCGCCGACAGAAAGTGGCCGTGCGGATAGACGGCATAGACCGGCGTTTCCTGCGTCTTGTAGCCGGGCAAAAGGCGGACCAGCCGTCCGGCGTTGAGACCTTCGGCGACGAGATAGTCCGGACCGAGCAGTATCCCGGTGTCCTTGAGCGCCAGCGCCAGCAGCGGGTCGCCGCTGTTCGCGGCGAGGCGCCCGGAAATACGGATGACCTCTGACTTGCCGCTTGGATCGGTAAAGGTCCACATCCGCGGCGTCGCATAGGTGTAGATCAGGCAATTATGCTTGAGCAGATCGCGCGGCTGTTGCGGCGTGCCGTTCGCCGCCAGATAGCCGGGCGAGGCGCACAGCACCATTTCGACCGTATACAATTTCCTGGCGATCAGGCTTGAATCCGAAAGCTGGCCGAGCCGGATTGCCAGATCGATGCGCTCTTCGAGCAGGTCGAGATAGTTATCGTGAAGGCTCAAGTCGATCGAGACGTCGGGATAGGCGATGAGATAATCGGCAATCGCCGGCGCCAGTTGGCGCACGCCAAACGATACCGACGAGGTCACCCTGAGCAGGCCGCGCGGCGCGGACTGCAGATCGCCGGCGGCGCGCTCGGCGTCTTCCAGTTCGTTGAGGATGCGCAGGCAGCGTTCGTAATAGTTCTGCCCGACCTCGGTGGCGCTGACGTGGCGGGTCGTGCGGTTGAGCAGCCGCACGCCGAGCCGCTCCTCGAGCGTGCGGATGTGTTTGCTCACCATGGCAGGAGACATATCGAAGTGCCGAGCCGCTGCGGCAAAACTCGCGGACTCGACGACTTTGGCGAATACCGCCATTCCGATGAAGCGATCCAAGTGCGAACCTTTCGCGGCCGATCCCGGCCTAAAGTCAGTCCCTTGGTCCTCCCGCTCGGACGCGCCTTTTCGACCCCGCGCGGCCTGTTCGGACTTATTGGTTCGGAACCCGAGCGACTACGTTGCCACTCTCATTGCAGCGTTGCGCAGATTGCATGATGTGATGGCGATCACAGCTGACTATGCGCCGCAACGGCCGAGAAACTGCAGCACCACCTCCCGGCGATGCGGCCGCGCGCGGTGCTCGGCCACATAGATGCCTTGCCAGGTGCCGAGCTCCATCTTGCCGGCCGAGACCGGCACGTGCAGCGACACGCCGTTGACCATGGTTTTGATATGGGCCGGCATGTCGTCGGGGCCTTCGACCTCGTGCACCCAGCCGGCGTCTGCCGGCGCGATGCGTTTGAGCGCGGTGACAAGATCGGTCTGCACGTCCGGGTCTGCGTTCTCCTGGATAACCAGCGACGCCGATGTGTGCTGCAGATAAAGCAGCACCACGCCGTCGCGCGCCTTGACCTTTTCCAGAAAGCGCGCGACCTCGCGCGTGATCTCAAAAAAACCTTCGCCGGATGTTTGTAGCGCAAGCGACGCCCGCGCGATCGTCTCCACGCGAGCGCTATGGATGGCGGACAGTTCGCTCAAAGCCGTGCCGTCAACTCTTGTTCAGCATTTGCCGTTGCGCCCGATTGACGGCATCGACGAAACGACTCCATAGCCGGCCGACATAGGCCACGGCGCGGTCGATATCGGCATTGTCGGGCAGGCGGATGGTGATGTCGTTGTCGTGATTGCCGGGGCGTTCCGGCGTCGCGCCGGACGGCAGCGGCAGACCGCGCGACAGCAGGGCCTGCTTGAGGGCTGCATTTTCGCCGCGCAGCCGTGCGATCTCGCTCTCGAACGCGGCGCGATCCTCCGGTGCCACCTGACACGCCCAACCGACGGTGCGTTGGCTGCACAGCGCGACTTCGCCGGTTTGCGTATCGAGCCGGACAAAACCGTCGGTCACTTTGTTGAGCGTATAGCGTCCGCCATTGGTATCGGGCGTCGCGTCATCGGCAAAAACCGGCGTGCTCAGGCAGACGGCGGCAACGGCGAGGGCAACAGCCTTGCTGAACATGTTTATCTCCTGACTGGGAGCGGTATTCGACAGAGTAGCGGCGAACGTCGCGCATGCGTAGTCAATATGGGAGGACAATGGCGGCGCCTAAAGGCGTGCGACGTGACGAGGTTTGTAGCTTCGCAACGCACAATCCGGCCCCTTCCAGGCGTTGGAAAACCGATAATATCTTTTGTTAATTCAGTATGTTAGGACATGTTTTGCGTTTCTTGACTTGGGTTTACCCTCTCAGTATGGTCCGCCCGGCTTCAGGGGGCGGGCGTCGAGCAATTGCCGCAAATCCGCGAGTGTCGAGACCATGAGCGACGCGCGCGACAACGGCAGCAAGGCGCACACCGATGAGGCCGCTCTCTCCGCGAGGCTCCAGCGGCTCGGCGAAGGTCTGGCACGCCGACGTGCCGAAGACCCATCGGATGACGCTTCTGAAAATCGCGCGGCGACCGCATCGGGCTACGCTCGCGGCTTTCGGCTTTCGAGCGAACTCGTTGCCGGCGTGGTGGTCGGTGCCGGCCTCGGCTGGGGCATCGACCGCTTGCTCGGTGTAGGGCCGTGGGGGCTCATTATATTTCTCTTGCTCGGCTTTGCCGCCGGCGTGCTCAATGTGATGCGTTCGGCGGGCGTCGTGGCGAGCCCCGGTTTGGATAAAGGTCGGCGTAAGGACTAGGACTAGGACTAGGACGAGGCGATCGGCGCTTTCAGCGCGACAGTGACGAGATCATGCAAGTCGATCCGATTCATCAGTTTCAGATCCACGACATGGTGCCGATCATGACCTTGGCAGGTCGTGAGATCGCGTTCACCAATTCGGCGCTGTTCATGCTGATCATCGTGTTCGGCGTGTCGGCGCTGATGATCGGCGCCAGCGCGCCGCGCGCGGTGGTTCCCGGCCGGCTGCAATCGATCGCCGAGCTGTCCTACGAATTCGTCGCCAACACGGTGCGCGGCTCCGCCGGCACCGAGGGGATGAAATTCTTCCCGTTCGTATTCACGCTGTTCATGTTCGTGCTGTTCGCCAACCTGATCGGGCTCATTCCCTATTCGTTTACGGTGACCAGCCAGATCATCATCACCGCGGCCCTGGCGCTCACCGTGTTTTTGATCGTCGTCGTCTACGGTTTCTGGCGCAACGGCCTGCACTTTTTGAATTTGTTCTTGCCGAAGGGCGTGCCGAAGGTGATCCTGCCGGCGATCGTGATCATTGAAGTGCTGTCGTTCGTGTCGCGACCGGTCTCGCACAGCGTTCGTCTGTTCGCCAATATGCTGGCCGGCCACATCACGCTGCAAGTCTTTGCCGGCTTCATCATCATGCTTGCCGGCGCCGGAGTTCTCGGCTGGTTCGGTGCGGTGCTGCCGTTCGCCATGGTGGTGGCGTTGACCGCGCTCGAGCTTCTGGTGGCCTTCCTGCAGGCTTACGTCTTCGCCATCCTCACCTGCATCTATCTCAACGATGCGATACACCCGGGCCACTGACGGGCCTACAAAAAGGAGTTTTCACATGGATCCGACGGCTGCGAAATACATCGGTGCCGGCATTGCCTGTATCGGCATGGGCGGCGCCGGCGTCGGCGTGGGCATCATCTTCGGCAACTATCTGGCCGCTGCGCTGCGCAATCCGTCCGCCGCCCAGGGCCAGTTCGGCAACCTGATCTTCGGCTTCGCCATCACCGAGGCGCTCGGCATCTTCTCGCTGCTGATCGCGCTGTTGCTGCTGTTCGGGCTGTAAAAAACCGCCGTCATGGCCGCGCCTGCCGCTCATAGCGAAGCGCCCGCCGGGCACCCGGCGTTTCCGCCGTTCCAGGCGGAGCACTTTCCGTCGCAGCTGGCCTGGCTGGCGGTGAGCTTCGTGCTGCTCTACGCGCTGATGGCCAAGGTGGCGTTGCCGCGCATCGGCGCAATCTTCGCCGAGCGCAGCAAACGCATCGGCGACGATCTCGCGGCGGCGCACGGCTTGAAAGAGCAATCCGACGCCGCCCACGCCGCTTACGAGAAAGCGCTCGCCGACGCGCGCGCCCGCGCCCAAGCGATCGCCGCCGAAACCCGCGAGCAGCAGGCGGCTGCGGCCGAGGCGACCAACAAGCGGCTCGAAGCGCAGCTCCATGAGCGGCTGGCGGCGGCGGAGCAATCGATCGCCGCCACCCGCACCGCCGCCATGGGCAATGTCGGCACCATCGCGGCAGACACCGCATCAGCCATCGTCGAGCGGCTGATCGGACAAGTGCCCGCCGAGCACGAGGTCGCCGCCGCCTTGGGCGACGCGCTCAAGCGCTAGGAATTTATCGATGCTCGAGCCCTTGCAAGAAACCGAGAACTGGGTCGCCCTGGCCTTCCTGCTGTTCCTCGGCCTGCTGGCCTATCTCGGCGTGCATCGCAAGCTGATGGGCTCGCTCGATGCGCGCCAGGCTCGCATCAAAAGCGAGCTCGACGAGGCGCGCCGGCTCCGCGAGGAAGCCCAGGCGCTCTTGGCCGAGTTCGAGCGCAAAGGCCGCGAGGCCGAAGGCGAGGCAGCCGCCATCATCGCCGGCGCCAAGGCCGAGGCCGAGCGCCTGGCGGCGGAAGCCAAGACGCGGATGGAAGATTTCGTCGCTCGCCGCACCAAGATGGCCGAGGCCAAGATCACCCAGGCCGAGGCGCAGGCGCTGGCCGACGTCCGCTCCGCCGCCGCCGATGCCGCCGTCGCCGCCGCCGAAAAAATCCTCGCCGCCGCAGCCAAGGGCAAGGTCGCCGAAGATTTGCTGGCGCGGGGCATCGAGGACGTCAGAGAAAAATTCAACTAGAGCATGGTCCGGAAAAGTGGAAACCGGTTTTCCGAAAAGATCATGCTCCACCAAAATGTTAGAGCGCAAATCGATTCGATTTGAAGCGATTTGCGCTCTAAGACGTCAGTGGCCGCGAGGTGCCGTGCAAAACTTGCGGGATAACCGCAATTTCTGTGCATAAGACGTTTCACAACGCAGCGGCGGTCTTTGCATGCCGCGGCCGTTCGCTATCGTCATTGTTGATAACTTGAAAAGCTTAAACGGCGGCCAACCGGCGTGGCCGACGCATCGGAGGGACCCATGGTCATCTTCGATTGCAATGGCGTACTCGTAGACAGCGAACCGATTGTCAGCACGGTCCTCGCCGAGTCCCTGACCCGCGCCGGATTTCCGGTGAACGCAGAGACCGTGGCGCGCCGCTATCACGGCCGCCGCGCGGCCGATGTGTTTGCGTCGA